>PVBE011597313.1_pt1 | contig 57587 bp, 50 predicted proteins | sample 1631181 | NCBI WGS metagenome assembly PVBE01 (sample SAMN08397723, study PRJNA350692) | Marine metagenome, whole genome shotgun sequencing project. | isolation source: water | place: Pacific Ocean | collected 2012-04
CGGAACACTGCCCGCAAGTATGCTGCGGCTACCATTCCGCCCACCTATCCTAAACACCAGCCCAGCGTAACCACCGGAGTAAACGCAACTGACATAATCCCTTGACCGAAAACCCTGACATTTTCCCTTGACGGCGACAAGTGGGGCGGAGCAAAACTATACCACTGAACGCCGCCCTTGACACCCACGGCTTCAAGGATTTGCCGGCCTCGGGAATCAGATCGTTGTTCCCTATCGTGGCGGACCGAAGCAAGCCGGGCCGAGGCCGAGGGCATTCTGGGCTATCAGACGGTCCGGGTGGAGGGCCTGAAAGCCCTCTTGGATGACTCGGGTATAATGGAGCGCGATACCTTGCCGGGGTCCTCGGTCGATGGTATCGACGTCAAACCCCCTCGGAGGTCCGGCACTTGGGTAATTCCGGTGTAGACCTACAGAACGCCAACCGGCCTCGAATGTGGCCGGAGCGTAATTTTTAGCGGATCGACCACCACCGCTCTGGAAACCTTCCGGGCTAGCCATGTCGTCAACTGTCGGCGCTTGACCCCGGTGGCTCGCGCTGAAGGCTCTCCTCCATGGCGCCTCGGCGGACCCGGAGAGCTATCGCAAACCGTCTGATCCACGGCCTGGGCCGTCTCCTCCCAGGGAAATACGTTCGGCTGAGAGGTGACCTGTTATGGGGGCACTTTCCGGGGTACAAGTCCTGGAGATCGGCGAGGGCTGGACCGCGACCGCCCTGGCCGGGAAGCTTCTAGCCGAACTGGGGGCGGAGGTCGTGAAACTGGAGCCCGAGGCGGGTGATTCGCTGCGCCTCCGCGGCCCCTTCGACTCAGACGGATCGAGCTACTCTTTTCAGCTAGCCGCAGCCCTGAAGGACAGCATGGTCCTTCCTTCCGGAGGCGAGAAAGAGGCGCTGGAAGCCTTGGCTCGCCGGGCGGATGTGCTGCTGGTGGACGGAGAGGAGTGGTGGAAGCTCCACTCTCAAGGGATTACCGGGGAACGGCTGCTGGAGGACAATCCCCGTCTGGTGCTGTGCGTTCCCTCCCCCTTCGGGCTCTACGGCCCCCTGAGCCGGTGGACCGGGTGCGAGCTGATACTTCAAAGCATGGCCGGGCTAATGGCCACCACGGGGTTTCCGGGAGACCCGCCGACCCGCAGCGGAGTCCCCGTCATCACCGGCATGACCGCCTTCTACTCCGCGACGGCAATCCAGGCCGCCCTGTACGAGCGGCGGCGGTCCGGCCTGGGCCAGGTTATTGACGTGGCGGGGTACGACGTGGCCATCACCACGTTGGTAAACCACGTCGTACCCTACTTCCGGTACGGCCAGTCTGCTCATGGGGTTGGCAACCGCCACCCGCTGATCGTTCCGTGGAACGCTTTCCAGGCATGTGACGGATGGATACAGGTCTGCACTGCGGGGGAACGCCTCTGGCCAATCCTGATGGAGGTCATCGGCCGTCCCGAGCTGAAAGAGGAGCCGAGGTACCAGACCACTTCCCAGCGGCTCCAGTACGTTGATGAGATCGATGCGATTATTGCGGCGTGGGTCCGGCCGCGCACGGTTGCCGAGGTGACCGATACTCTGACGAAGAACAACCTTCCCAGCGGCCCGGTGGTTCCCGTGGCCCAGCTCTTCCAGCAGCCCTACTTCCGGGAGCGGAACATGCTGATGGAGGTGCCTAAGGCTGAAGGCGGCAACGCGCTAACCACCGGCACCATGTTGAACCTCAGCGCCACCCCCGGCAGGGTAGACCGGAGCGCCCCCGGGTTGGGACCGCGTGCCCGGGGTTCTTCCGCCCCCCGGGGCGAGGCGCCGGCGCCCCGGACCCGGAACGGGCCAATGCCCAGGCACAACGGCGACAAGCCCCTCTCGGGGGTGAGGGTGGTGGAAGTTGGGCAGTTCACCGCCGGCCCCTACGGGGTTCGGCTGCTGGGCTTGCTGGGCGCCGACGTGATCAAGGTCGAGCCCATTGGCGGAGAGCCCATGCGCCAGATGGCGGTCCCCCTTGCCGGGGAAAGCGGGGACTCCTACGTGTTCCACCTGGTCAACGCCGACAAGAAGAGTGTGACCCTTGACCTATCCAGCCCAAGGGGCAAAGAGCTATTCCTGGAGATTATCGAGCACGCCCATGTGTTCGCCGTGAACCTCTCCGCGGACTTCACCGCCCGGGTTGGCATCGACTATGCTTCATTGAAGAAGGTCAATCCCGGCCTCGTCTACTGCTCGGTCACCGGCTTCGGCTCCGAAGGGACCTGGCGCCAGCGCCGCGCCCTCGATACAGTTCTCCAGGCCTTGGGCGGGGTGATGGACCTGACAGGATTCCCGGAAAACCCTCCTTTGAAGGTGGGGGTCTCTCTGGTGGACCTGGCTGGGGGCCTCTTCGCCTCGGCGGCGGTCCTGGCGGCACTCCAGCACCAGGCCGACACCGGCGAGGGCCAACTGGTGGACGTAGCCATGTCCGACGTTGCTGCCTGGTTCTCTGCCGAGGTCTGGCCGTTGCCGCTGGCCGGCCAGGAGGTGTCCCGAGTGGGGAACCACCACTGGTTTCACGCCCCCCACAACCTGTACCAGGCTCAGGACCGGCCAGTGGTGGTGGGGGTGGAGAAGGACGGGCAATGGCAGGCATTGCTCGGGGCCATGGGCCGGCGGGACCTCTTGGGAGACAGCCGTTACGCCACCTCTGAGGATAGGGTCCGGCAGATCGAAGAGGTGGACCGGTTGGTAGAGGAGTGGGCGAATTCCCTGAAGGCCGCGGATGTCGTCAGCCGGTGCCAGGCAGCGGGGGTGCCCGCGGCGCTGGTTCAGGAAATGGATGAGGTAGTGGAGCACCCGAACACCAGGGAGCGGGAGACCATCATCGAGCGCTCCGGGTACCGGATATTTGGCGCTCCCATCAAATTCTCCCGCACCCCCCTCACTGTGGAGGACCTCGGACCGGCCCTCGGCCAGGATAACGATGAGGTCTTGGGCGGACTGCTGGGGCTCAGCCGGGACCAGCGGGAGCATCTCAAGGCCGAGGGTGTGATTTAAGGGGTCGCTGGCAGCGTGATTGGGTCACCGGACGCCGCACCCGGGAGGCGCCAATCGGAGGACCCAGTGACCGCACGAGAGTACCAAATTCTCCAGGGGTGTGCTATCCTTGTTGATTGAGGCCAGTTTTGCGGCTAATCTGGTCGTTGCAAGAGCATTTCCCGCCTTGCGGTCAATACCTAGCGGACATTATCTTAGGACAGGCAATGGTATATGGACGCCCCTAGTTTGATTTCAACGGATAAGAACCCGAAGATAGAGCCCTTCGGCCCCGGCGACACCGTCCGGGTTAACTTCCGAATTCGGGAAGGTGAGCGGGAGCGGGTCCAGGCCTTTCAGGGCGTGGTGATCCGGCTGCAAAACGGCAAAGGCCCCGCCGCTAACTTCACGGTTCGGCGAATTACCGCCGGCATTGGGATCGAGCGGATCTTCCCGATTCACTCACCTCTGATCGACTCCCTGGAGGTTACCCGCCGCGGCGCCGTCCGGCGAGCCAAATTGTACTACCTTCGTGGCCTGCAAGGCCGAGCGGCTCGTATCAAAGAGAAGTCTACGCCCCGCCGCCCAAAGGGCCAGTCCCGTAACCATGCCTAGCCGGGCCTGCTAAGGGTTTCCCCCGGCGCCATTGCCCAGGGTCACGATCCGCAAAGGCCCGCGGGGTTCCCGATGACGGGGGTTGGCATGAGGTACGCGGAAGTGGCGGTGGACGCTCCGGTCGCCCACTCTCGCACCTTCTCCTATAGTGTTCCCAGACGGTTCTCGGTGGAGCCGGGACAGCTTGTCTGGGTACCCTTCGGCCGCCGGGTGGCCCAGGGCGTCGTCGTTGAGCTGGCGGCCTCCCCGCAGGTGGAGATCACCCGCGACATTCTTCAGCCGGTTGAGCCTGCTCCCCTCGTCAGTCCGGTTCATATCGACCTGGCCCGGTGGCTGAGCCGCTACTACCTTTGCTCCCTTTTCGCCGCGATGGGGCCGATGCTGCCGCCCGGCTTCGAGGCCCAAGTCCGCTCCCAGGTCATCTTTGTGCCCGCTCCGGAATTAGACCCAGCCTCCCTAGAACCCCAGACCCGTGACGCCTTGAAGGTCCTGGAGGGTAAGGCGGGACTTCGGGAGCGGGAGTTCGTCAAACTCCTGGGGAAGGGCGGAGATCGTGAGCTGAAACGGTTGCTCGAAAAGGGGCTAATCCGCCGCCGGGTAGACCTGCCCCGGGCTAGGATCGTTCCCCGTTACCAGAGCTATCTACGGCCCCCCGGCCACTGGGGACCGGGCCGGGTCTGGCCGGGGCCGTTGGACGGTCTTCCCCGCCGGCAGCGGGACCTGCTCGGCGCCATCCGGGACCGAACCGGGTCGTACTTGACCTCGGAGGCAAACAAGCAGTTTGGGCATGGCGTCGCCGATGCTCTGGTCGAAAGAGGCCTTCTGGGGCAGGAGTGGGTCCGGATGGAAGCAAGCCCGGCCGGTGCTCCGGGCCCGGGAGTTGCCGGACCCCCGGTAACCTTGACCGCGGCGCAAAGCGACGCCCTGGCCTGCATCGCCGAGACTCTGGCTGATCGGGCACGAACCCCCCGCAGCTTCCTGCTGCACGGGGTTACGGGCAGCGGCAAGACCGAAGTGTACATCCGGGCCATCCAGGAGGTGGTCCGGAGCGGGCAGCAAGCGGTCTTTCTGGTGCCGGAAATCGCCCTGACTCCTCAAACCCTGCAACGGGTCAACGCCCGCTTCCCCGGACGGGTAGCCGTCCTCCACAGCGGTCTGACGCCCCGGCAGCAGTTCGACCAGTGGTGGAAGATCCGGGACGGCGACTACGACGTGGTGGTGGGTCCGCGGAGCGCCCTCTTCGCGCCACTGTCCAGGCTGGGGCTGATCGTCGTCGACGAGGAGCACGAGTGGACCTACAAACAGGAAGAGGCTCAGCCCCTGTACCATGCCCGCACTGCCGCGTTGCAGATATCCCGGCTCATCGGCGCGGTGGTGGTCATGGGCAGCGCGACGCCGGACGTGGAAACCTACTATCGGGCCCAACGGGGCCGGCACCGGCTCCTGGAGATGCCCCACCGGATTCGGGGAATCGGCCCCGGCGCCGGAACGGGGTTGGCCCAGGTGGAAATCTGCGACATGAGGCGGGAACTGAGGGAGGGTAACCGGAGCATCTTCAGCCGCGGGCTGGCACAGGCGTTGAAAGAGTGCGTTCGTGACGGCCACCAGGCTATCTTGTTCCTCAACCGGCGGGGCAACTCTCCAATCGTCCAGTGCCGGGACTGTGGCTACGTCGCCGGCTGCTCGAGTTGCTCGGTATCGTTGACCTATCATTCCGTCGACGGGCGGCTCTGGTGCCATCGCTGCAACCGTCGCACTCGGCTGCCCAAGAGCTGCCGGAAGTGCGGCGGCGGACACATCCGCCAGCTTGGGATCGGCACCCAGCGGGTCGTGGAAGAGGTTTCCCAATTGCTGCCAGGGGTCCGCGTTGAGCGGTGGGACGCCGACACCACCCGGTTGGGGAGCGGCCCGGAGGAAACCATGCGGCGGCTGGCCGATGGCGAAACCCAGGTTCTGGTTGGCACCCAGATGGTGGCCAAGGGGTTGGACGTGCCCAACGTAACCCTGGTGGGGGTGGTGCTCGCCGACATCGGCATGTATCTGCCAGACTTCCGGTCCGGTGAGCGCGCTTTTAGCCTGCTATGCCAGGTGGCGGGCCGGGCCGGACGGGGCGCCGCATCCGGGAAGGTCTTCGTTCAGACCTACACTCCGGAACACTACGCCATTGCCGCCGCCGCCAGCCAAGACTATTCCGCCATGTTCCGGCGGGAGATACAGGCCCGCCGCCAAATGGGCAACCCGCCGTTCAACCAGATGGTCCACCTGGTATATCAGGACGCCGACGCCACCTTCTGCCAGAAGCAGGCCGACGCCACCGCCCGGCAGATGCGGCGGAGTTCCTATGCCCAGGGACTGACCGATATCGAGGTTATCGGCCCGGCTCCGGGCATTCCCGCCCGTTTGCGAGGCCGGTACCGGTGGCACCTGGTCCTGCGGGGGCGCAACCTCCAGCGGTTCCTGGAAAGCAGCGGCTTTCCCAAGGGTTGTACGGTGGATGTGGACCCGGCCCACCTGTTGTAGTCCGGCTTTACACCCTCGAAGCGTCTTGAATATAATAGTCCGCCTGAAGGTTCTCTCAGAGGTTTTTCCCGAAGGGTTTTGAAGAGGGTCCCGCCCGAGGTGCGGGGGAGGTACACCAGAGTGACGGTAATGCGCATGCGGATCTTGCCGGACCCGGTCCTGCGGCGGAAGGCCAAGAAGATTGGGAAGATTCCCGCAACCATGAAGAAGTTCACCGCGGACATGATCGAGACCATGCATGCCGAATTTGGCGTGGGGGTGGCTGCCAACCAGGTGGGGTCGTTACAGAAAGTAGCGGTCATACAGCTTCCGGATTGGGAAGAGGCCATCGTGTTGATCAACCCGGAGATCGTGAAGCGGGAGGGGGAACGGGAGGTGGAGGAGGGTTGTTTGAGCATTCCTGGGTATCGGGGCACGGTCACGCGTTCGGTGAAGGTGCAGGCTCGGGCCACCGGCCTGGATGGCAAAACCGTCCGGTTCAAAGCCGAGGACCTGTTTGCCCAGGCCCTGGAGCACGAGACCGATCACCTCAACGGTATTCTGTATATCGACCACCTGGTCTCTCCGGACAGCCTCTGGAAAATAGTCTATGCGGCTGATGATGAGGATGAAGAGGCCGGCGATGAAGAGGCCGGTCATACCACAGCCAGCCTTGAGCTGGGTAACGAGGCGGAGTAACCGGCGGACGGCTCTCTGATCGTGCTTGCAAAGCTGAAAGAGTTCTTTTCCTCCCGCCAATACTCAGCCTACCTGGTTGGCGGCTACCTCCGTGACTCCCTGCTATCTAGGCCCCACGAACGGGACCTGGACATTGCGGTATTGGGGGACTCCCAGCGCATTGGACAGGAGCTAGCTCGGGTGCTGGGCGGTGTTTTCGTCCCCCTCAGCCCGGCCCACGGTGTCGCCCGGGTGGTGGTGGCGGACCCGGAGGCCGGAGCCGCGCCGCCGGGCGGCCGGTGGGCCGTCGACCTGGCCGGCTTCTCCGGCAGCATCGAAGAGGACCTGGCGCGGCGGGATTTCACGATCAACGCCCTGGCCCTTCCACTTGAGGGTTGGACGTTGCCGGCGCCATCGGACCTGGTCATCGACCCGTCCAACGGCCGGCAGGACCTGGGCCGAAAAAGCATCCGGGCGGTCACTCCCCAGGTGTTTCGGGACGATCCGGGCCGGCTGATGCGGGCGGTCCGGCTGGCGGCGGGCCTGGGCTTCCGGTTGGAGCCGGAGACGGCCCGCCTGGTCCGGGCGGAAGCCGGCCGGGTGACCCAGGTTTCCGGAGAGAGGGTGCGGGACGAGCTGCTGGCCATTCTGGCCCTGGACGGCGCCCGAGGGCACCTGGAGGTGTTGGACCGGCTGGACCTTTTGTGCCGAATTATCCCGGAATTGGCCGAAACCAAGGGCGTGAGCCAGCCCAAGGAGCACTACTGGGACGTTTGGGGCCACCTGATCCATACGGTGGAAACGGCGGAGCGGATTACCAAGGGTCATCAGAATTCACCGGTTTACAGCCTGGTCCACTGGACGGCGGAAACGGACGCCTACTTCAGCCGGGAGATCAGCGACGGCCACAATCGCAAGACCTTCCTCAAGCTGACGGCCCTGTTTCATGACATCGCCAAGCCCCAGGCCAAGCAAACGGATGAGACCGGCCGCACCCGGTTTCCAGCCCATTCCGAACTGGGCGCGGCCGTGGCCGCCCAGCGGCTGAGCCAGCTTCGAATTGGGTCCCGGGGCATCGCGCTGGTAGGGAAGATTATCGAACATCACCTGCGCCCGGGCCACATGATGCAAGGGGTAGAACGGCCCACCGGCCGCGCCATCTACAGATTTTTCCGGGACCTGGATGAGGCGGCCGTCGACACCCTGTACCTGTCCCTGGCGGACTATTTGGGTGCAAAAGGCCCTGAACTTGATCTGGACGACTGGGGTAACCATGCTAGAATGGTGGCACACGTTTTACAGGTGGGCATGCAGCCGCCCACATCCAAGGAGGAAGGCTGCCCGGTCAACGGGCACGAACTTATGGAATACTTCAACCTGAATCCCGGACCGCTGATTGGTACGATTTTGGCAATCATCGACGAGGCGTGGGCCACGGGGGAGATCGCCACGCGCGAAGAAGCTCTGGCCTCGGCGGCCGAGGTGATAGAGCGTCACCGGGAGCGGGCCTAAGCGATGCGAGCTAGGAGCATCCGGCTATCCATACTGATCCTCCTTCTTCTTGGTCTTGCCCTCCTTTCCCTGGGTTTCAAGGACATAAACGTCGACCTCCCAGGGTTTCCCGAGTTGAAACGTGGCGGTACCGGCCCCTTGGGCCTCAAGCTGGGCCTGGACCTCCGCGGAGGGGCCCACCTGGTCTACCAGGCCGATACGGGGACTCGGTTCGACGTAACCTTTTTGGACCCGATTTTCACCCAGCAAGTAGAGAACGCCCTGGGTGAGTTGCGGTTCGGTGAACAGCAGTTGGCCTTCGAGAACTTTGCCGTCGACTCGCTGGGGGCCAGCAGAATCCGGATCAAGACCGGATTGCTGGACGGAAACGACCCCAGGCGAACCGAATTTCAGGAAACCATGGTGGAGGAGCTGGGGTCCATCGAAGCCGTTACCATCACTGATACCGATGCACCGACCGTTGAGGAGATGGAAGGCGCACTGGACACAATCAACCGCCGGGTTAACCTGTTCGGCACCGAAGAGCCGATCATTCAGCGCTTCGGCGACGACCGAATCGTGGTTCAGCTACCGGGGGCCAGCGGCTCGGTGACGGAGATCGGGTTCCTGGAGCCGGTACCTGACGTTGCCGATGAAGCAAACGCCGTGGAGATCGTGGGAAGCCTCCTGGAGGCCGTGGGCTTCGATGACGTTGAGGTTAAGCGCGAGTCCGACCGGACCTTCAGGGTAAATTCCGCCACCGTGGGCAACCTGAAACGTGAGGCGGCCAGACCGGCCCTTGAAGAGCGGCTGGGACCGGTCAGCCGGTTCCAGGTCTCCAGCGGCATCGATCAGGCCAAGGCCCTTATCGGGGGGACGGCCCAGTTGGAGTTCAAAGAGCGGACCTGCACCGACGTAACCTGCGTGCAGTTCACCGATGCCGATATTGGCCTGACCGGTGATGACCTGTCCCGGGCCTACGCCAGGACCGATCAGGTGGGGTTCGGCTGGGTGGTGATAATCAACTTCAACGATCGGGGTACCGAGATATTTTCCGATTTGACCCGCAAAATCGTCGGGCAGCCCGGCAAGCGAATCGCCTTCTTCATGGACGACGAGGAGCTTCTTGCCCCGGTGGCCCAGGCGTGGATACGGGACGGAGTCACCCGGATCACCGGCAATTTCACCCGGGAAGAAGCCCGGACCCTGGCGATTCAGCTGGAAGCGGGCCGCTTGCCCGTGCCCTTGAAGCTCATCCAGGAGAACGATGTTGACGCCCTGTTGGGCTCGGAGTCACTGCGCAACAGCCTCATCGCCGGTATCGTCGGGCTGGGGCTGGTCATCGTCTTCGTGCTCGCCTACTACCGCATGGCCGGGGTGGTGGCGGCCGTGGCGCTGGTCTTTTACGCGATAGTCGTTCTGGCGATATTCAAGCTCATCCCGGTCACGCTCACCTTGTCCCATATCGGCGGGTTCATTCTGTCCATTGGTATGGCGGTGGACGCAAACATTCTGATATTCGAGCGAATGAAAGAAGAAATGCGCATTGGGCGGACCCTCGCCTCCTCGATGGAGGTCGGGTTCAACCGGGCCTGGCCGGCCATCAGGGACGGCAACGTTTCCACCCTGTTCACGTGTCTCGTCCTGCTCTGGTTCGGTGACCGGCTGGGAGGAGGGCTGGTTACCGGCTTCGCCATCAGCCTGGGCATCGGCGTACTGGCCAGCATGTTCACGGCGGTGGTGCTGAGCCGCAATCTGCTCCAATTACTGGCCTGGATCGGCCTGGGTAAGAACCTCGGCCTGTTCACACCGGAAGGGGTGCCGCGCACCGCCCAGATTAGCGGGGGGGGCAGGTAAACGTGCTCGATATTGTAGGCAAGCGGGGCTGGTACTTCCTGGTCTCGGCCCTCATCATTCTTCCCGGACTTATCTCGTTGATTTATCCGCCCGGCTGGCTATCGCTGGAATCGGGGCTCAACGCCGGAATTGACTTCACCAGCGGGTCGGTGTTGAACATGACCTTCGAGGATCGCATCGACGAGGCGGATATCCAGGCGCGAATGGATGAGCTGGGCTATCCGGAAGCGTTGATTCAGAAGATCGGCAGCCGGTCCGTGTTCATCCGCACCAAGTTGTTGGATGATGAGGATTCCAGTGACCGGGGTCCCTTCCGGCCCGAGTGCATCGAGGATGGCCGGTCCGAGCGCCAGTGCATTCAGGACGACCTGGACAAGTTTGTCGGTGCCGTTGAAAGCGTGGACTTCGCCTCGATCTCTCCGATCATCGCGAGGGAAACGGTCAAGAACGCGTTCTACGCGATGCTGGCGGCATCGGTGGTCATAATGCTCTACATCTGGTACGCCTTTCGCAAGGTCCCCAAGGCGTATCGCTACGGGTTCAGCGCGATCCTGGCCTTGGTCCACGATGTCCTGTTCGTCCTGGGGGTGTTCTCGATCCTGGGGAGGGTGGTCAACATGGAGGTCAACTCCATGTTCATCGTCGGCCTCCTGATCGTAGCCGGCTACAGCGTCAACGATACAATCGTGGTGTTCGATAGGATTCGGGAAAATGTGATGCGGCATCCGGATCGCCCCCTGGCCGGGCTGGTGAATCTGAGCATCCTGGATACCATGGGGCGGTCTCTGAACACCAGCTTCACCACCCTGTTCGTGCTCCTGGCCATGCTGCTGATCGGCGGCCCCAGCATTCAGGGCATGCTGCTGGTGGTGGCCCTGGGCGCGGTGGTGGGGACCTACAGCTCCGTTTTCATTGCCAGCCAGTTCCTGATCATCTGGGACCGCGGCGAGATCGGAAAGCTGCTGCGCCGGGGCCGGCGCGGGCCGGCCGCCGCTGCCGCGGGTCTACTTCACCTCATCGGCCGCTAGCGTGCTGATAGGTAATTAGCGCTACATCACCGGAATCGCGCGACGTTCTCTCTCCGCCTTCGTCTTTCCGGCGAAGGCCGGAACCCAGCTAACCAAGCTCCTCATACAAGTCGCGCCATCGGGGATTCGATTCCTCAATTAGTGCGATCTTCCAGGACCGCTTCCAATCCTTGATTCTCTTCTCTCGCCCAATGGCACTTTCCATCGTAACGTGCGCTTCGTACCACACTAGCGCGTGCACGCCGTATCGCTGAGTGAACCCTTGGGCCAGGTCCCCTTTTTGTTGCCAGGCACGTTGGACGAGATTGGAGGTGACTCCCACGTACAGCGTGCCGTTTCGCCTGCTGGCCAGGAGGTAGACGCAAGGTTTTGCCGCCCTGGGTTCCGGCTTCCGCCGGAACGACGATGGTGATGCATAAGGGTGTTCCTCCTCGTTTCGGCGATGCTCCCCTCAACAATCCAGCACCCCTCCACGGCAGCTGCGACATTCCCCTTGTAACGGCGGCGCTCCTCTCGTCAATCCGGCACCCTTCCTCGGCAACGGCGACACTCCCCTCGCTAGGGCGACATTTTCTCGTCTTTCCGGCGAAGGCCGGAACCCAGGGAAGTTTCAACTGGATCCCGGCCTTCGCCGGGATGACGGACCGGGCATCAAGCCGTTTCCGAGATGCCAGTGCCTGGTTTCGGGAATTGCGGTTAGGCTGACTCGTCCGCCCGAGGCTTGTCGAAGCGCCTAGTGTCGGTGGTTCGACAAGCTCACCACGAACGGTGGAGGTGGATTCCTACCTGGTGCCGGTGGTTCGACAAGCTTGCCATGAACGGTGGAGGTGGATTCCTACCTGGTGCCGGTGGTTCGACAAGCTTGCCATGAACGGTGGAGGTGGATCCCACCTGGTGCCGGCGGTTCGACAAGCTTGCCACGAACGGTGTTGATAACGCCCATTATCGAAAAGGAAGTACTGGACCGGTCGAGGCCCGGCACAGCACCCGCCGCGCCGCTTCGTTAGCCCGGTAACAGGACCAGGCGGCCCAAGACGCTACGGCTGGAGAGGAGATCGAAGGCGGTTGCGGCCTGGTCCAAGGGAAGGCTCTGGCTCACCACCGGTCTGAGGGCGCCCCGGACGACCATGTCGGCGACCCGCCGGACCAGGGCGCGGGAGACCCCCGAGGAGCCCAGGATTCGAGCATCGCGGAAGATTACCTCCGCCAAGTCCAGACTCACCGGAACTCCGCTGATCTCCCCCAGCAGGACCAGGCGTCCGTACTGGCCCAGGCTGCGCCACGTGGCCGGAAACAGGGCTGAACCGACGGTGTCGATGACCACGCCGGCGCCCTCGTCCTCGGTCAAGGCCAGTACCATCTCGTCGAAGTCCAGAGGCGCGGTTTCCAGCACCTGCGACGCCCCCAGCAGCGTCAGGTCCGCCTCCTTTTCCGGTGAGGAGGTAACCGCCATCACCTGGCCCTCCATCGCCGCGCCGATCTGCACGGCATGGACTCCCAGGCCGCCCCCGGCGCCGGTAACCACCACGGTCTCACCGGGTTGGACCTTCGCCACTTGCTGGACCGCCTGTAGGGATACTCCCATGGGGCAGGCGAAGAGGGCGGCGCCGGTCAAGTCTACACTCTCGGGGATGGGGACCAGGCTGTGCTCGGAGACGGCCAGGAATTCAGCAAACCCACCGTCCCGGCCGTGGCCGATGCCCGTGCCCCGCCGGCAACGGTGCTCACGGCCTTGTTTGCAGCGGTCGCAACGGCCGCACGCGTCGGTCAGAATGTTTACCACCCGGTCTCCGGCCCGGAGCGTGCTGACACCTTCGCCCACTTGGACCACCGTACCGGCCACCTCGTGTCCCAGAATCAATCCGGGCTTGACGCCCCGCCGGAGCACCCCTTTCATGACCAGCAGGTCGTGATGACAGAACCCGCAGGCGGCCACCCGCACTAGGGCTTCACCGGGGCCCGGAACCGGATCGGGCACCTGGGTAACGGATAGAACCGGGGGGTTGCCGGGTTTTTCCACAATCAACGCGCGCATAGTTGCTGGTATTATAGTCCGGCGTCGATGGTTGTCTAGCCGCCATTTGGCTTATAATTTGATAGAGGGTACAACTAATTGGGAAAGGTCTCAGGGCGCTCTTCCCAGAGAACCATCTCCCAGGTGCTAATCGATCCTGGAGGGAGAACCCATGAAAATAGGCGCCCATGTGTCTACCGCGGGGGGAATCAGCAAGTCGGTGGGCCGCGCTGTGGAAATCGGAGCCGAGACCATTCAGATCTTCGGGTCGTCGCCCCAAGCCTGGGCCTTCAAGCCTATTTCCGGGGAGGAAGTGAAAGCTTTCCGGCAGAGTGCGGCCGAGGCGGGAATAGGGCCGGTGTTCCTCCACGCGATCTACCTGGTCAACCTGGGGACGCCCAAGCCGGAGTTGCTGGAAAAGGGAATCGAGTCGCTGGTGAACTATATGAATCTGGCCGCGGATATCGGCGCGGCGGGGGTCATCTTTCATCCGGGCAGCCACGGGGGCGCCGGCTACGAGGCCGTCTACCCGCAAACCGTGTCGTCCATCCAGCGGGTGCTGGAGGGCTCTCCGGAGAACTCCACGCTGGTGCTGGAGAACATGGCGGGCATGGGCCAGCATATCGGCGCCAAGTTTGAGGAGTTGGGGCGCATTTTGGAAGGCGTGGGCAGCTCCAGGCTCCGGGTGTGCCTGGATACCCAACACTGCTTCGCGGCCGGTTACGACCTGACCAACCGTGATGGGATCGAATCGATGATAGCCGAGTTCGACAGGGACGTTGGCGTGGCCAACCTGGTAGCCGTTCACGCCAACGACTCCAAGCGCGTCTGCGGTTCAGGCGTCGACCGCCACGACAACATCGGTGAAGGTTTCATTGGAGAAGACGGCTTCGCGGCGATCATGGAAAACCCGGCGTTCCGGGACGTGCCGTTCCTGCTGGAGGTGCCCGGTTTCGAGGGCAAGGGACCGGACCGGCAAAACATCGACCTGTTAAAAAGCCTACGCCAAAGGTTAGAGATCGCCAGTTGATTCACCTGTCCCGCCGAGAGTTCATCCGCCTGGTGCGCCAGGCGTACCGCCGGGTGCCGCCTGCCATGCGGGAGGCGATGCACAACGTGGATATCGTGGTGGAGGAGAGGCCCCGCCCGGAGGATCTGGACCTGGCCGACGCGGGGGCCACGCTGTTCGGGATGTACACTGGGGTGCCGCTGCCCGAGCGGGAAGGCGGTGAGCCGCTGCTGCCCGACCGGATCGTCCTCTATCGCCGGCCAATTCTGGAAAGCTGCTCCACCCGCGCCGAGGCGGTGCGGGAGATTCGCGTTACACTTTTGCATGAGGTGGGCCACTACTTGGGCATGAACGAGGAAGATTTGGATCGGCTGGGTTATGGTTAGCCAGTTGCGGTCTACCATGACGAGCCGCCTGGCCGCCATCATGGGCCCGCTGGGTTGGCTGGTGGGCACCGGGCTGGGAGCAGGTCTGGCCCCGGTCGCGCCGGCCACGGCGGGCAGCTTCGTGGCCCTGGTCATATACTACTATCTCCCCATCGACGGATACTCGGTAGCCCTGTACCTGATGATCGGGGTTGGCTTTTCCGCCGGGATTTGGGCAACGGGCAGCCTGAGCCGCCCCACCGACCCCGACCCCCGGCGGGCCGTCTGGGACGAGTTCGTGGGAGTATGGGCCACCTGCTTGTTTCTTCCCAAAACCCTCCCCTGGTTGGCCGCGGCCTTCATCTGCTTCCGCATTCTGGATATAGTGAAACCGTGGCCAATCCGCCGGCTGGAGCGTCTCCCCGGAGGGTGGGGAATAATGGCGGACGACCTGCTGGCGGGGGTATACGGCTTGACCCTGCTCAACGGCGTGAGGCTGATATTCTTCGACTGAGCCGTCATTGCCGGGGCGGTAAATCTAGGCGGCGCGGACCGGTTTGGACCAGGCCTTCCGCGTTGCCCAGCTTCGGCGGCTGTGATATACTCCACCTGATAATGCCTGCCTTATCGGGAACCGCTGGCCGGGAGAGAAGCAGAGGAGGCGGTTCTCAGCAGATGAGGGGGGTTTTTGTCGCTTGGGCCAAAGGCGCAGGGGCCCGAGGTTTAGCATGAGGTCCGGGTCTACCGGCATGTTTGAACGAAAACGGTATTAGAGCGAGGTAGGTAAGTTTGGAAAGGCAGGTCTTATGGTGCAGTCCTTAGAGCGGCCGGTGGAGCCTCGACCTGCTCCAATCAGGGAACCCCTAACCATGAAGTCGCTTCTGGAAGCAGGAGTCCACTTCGGGCACCAGACCCGGCGGTGGAACCCTCAGATGAAGCGCTATATTTTCACCCAGCGTAACGGCATCCACATCATTGACCTGCAGCAGACGCTGGGCATGATTAACGATGCCTATCGGGCCATGGTGCAGTTGGTGGCCGATGGCGGAAAGGTCCTTTTCGTCGGCACCAAGCGGCAAGCCCAAGACGTGGTGCTGGCCGAGGCCGAGCGTTGCGGCATGTGGTACGTCAACCAACGCTGGCTTGGGGGCACCCTCACCAATTACCAGACGATCCGCACGCGGATCAACTACATGCTCGAGTTGCAGCAAAAACGGGATCAAGGGTATTTCCGGGTCTTGCCCAAGAAGGAAGGGGTGAAGCTCAGGGACACCTTGGCCCGGCTTGAGAAGTACTTCCTGGGTATGCGGGAAATGAACCAAATACCCGCCGCCTTGTTCGTCATCGACATCGGCAAGGAAGATATCTGCATCGCCGAAGCCCAGCGCATGGGCGTGAAGATATTCGCCATCGTGGACACCGATTGCGACCCCGCGAAGGTCAGCCATCCGATGCCGGGCAATGACGACGCCGTTCGTTCCATCCGGCTTATTACCGGCAGAATGGCCACCGCGGTGTTGGAAGGCCTGGCCCAACGGGAAGCGTTGCTCGAAGCCGAGCGGGAAGAACTGGCCCTCGTGGAGGCGGCGCAAGCCGAGGAAGCCGAGGCGTTGGCTCTGTCGGAACGGGAAGAGCTAGCACTGTCCGAACAGGTGGGACAGGAAGGCCTGGACCAACTGGAGGATGAGTTGCTATCGGCGGGGCAATTCGAGGCGGCCGAATTCGACCAGGGGCCACCGCAAACGGATACTGGTGTGTCGGAACTGCCGGGATCCAGCGCTTCGCTATCGAATGGTCAAGCCAATGGGGCGGATGACCGCGAGCCAGGCCCAACCCAGGCCGGCGCCGAGTAATTCAGGAGGGCAATACTGGTGGTCACCGTCGATCTGATCCGGACCCTGCGGGAACAAACGGGCGCCGGAATTATGGAGTGCAAACAGGCCCTGCAGGCGAGTGAAGGCGACCTGGCCAAGGCGGCCGAGGCCCTGCGGCAGAAGGGGTTCTCCCAAGTGGAGAAGCGGTCCGGCCGGGCCACCAACCAAGGATTGGTAGATGCCTATATCCACACCGGAGGCCGTGTGGGCGCCATGGTGGAGATAGGTTGCGAGACGGACTTCGTGGCTCGCACCGATGAGTTCAAAGACCTGGCTCATAACATTGCCATGCAGGTTGTGGCCATGGCCCCCGTCTACCTGGATGAAAGCGAGATCACGGCGGAAGACAGTCGTCCCGTGGCCCAGGTGAGCCTGCTTCAGCAGCCCTATATCAAGGACAACTCCTCCTCGGTGGGAGAAGTGGTCAAAGAACTGGCGGCTAAGATGGGCGAGAACGTTCGAGTGCTCCGGTTCACCCGGCTGGCCCTCGGGGAGTAATCGGCGTCGAACCGATGGGTCAGACTAGTTATCGCCGGGTTCTGCTCAAGATCAGCGGCGAGTCCCTTAAAGGCTCCGCTGCGTATGGCATTGAGTCTGATGCGGTAAGATACCTGGCCGAGGAGGTTGGCGAGGCCAGCGCCTTGGGCGTTGAGATCGCGGTGGTCATCGGTGGTGGGAACATCTGGCGGGGTGAATCCGCGGAGTCCCAGGGAATGGACCGGGCGACTGCCGACTACGCGGGAATGCTGGCCACCGTGATAAACGCCCTGGCCCTCCAGGACGGGTTGGAAAAGCGGGGGATCACCACCCGTACCCAGAGCGCAATTCAAGTACAGGCGGTGGCCGAGTCGTACATCCGGCGCCGCGCCATGCGTCATCTGGAAAAAGGCCGGGTGGTTCTCTTCGCCGCCGGCACCGGGAACCCTTTCATGACCACGGACACCGCGTCGGCTTTACGGGCCCTGGAGATAGGTGCGGACGTCCTGCTGATGGCCAAGCATAACGTCGACGGCGTGTACGACTCGGACCCTCACGAGAACCCGGAGGCCACCCTTTTTAAGTCCCTGGACTACATGGAAGCCCTGAACCTACGGCTGGGAGTGATGGATGCCACCGCGGTCTCCCTGTGTATGGACAACCAGCTGCCAATCATCGTCTTCGACATCTTCAAAAAGGGAAGCATGAGCCGCATTCTGCGCGGCGAGCCCTTAGGGACAATCATCAGCGGGAGGGAGCAAGAATGCCTGCCGACAAGGAAGGTGAAACCGCTTTAACCTCTCAAGCGGTCTTGGAAGGAGTTGACCGCAAGATGGACCGGGCCATTGAGGCATTAAAACGGGACCTCAATTCGTTACGGACCGGGAGGGCCACTCCCTCTTTGATCGAGAACGTTTCTGTCGACTACTACGGGGTCCCGACGCCTTTGAAGCAGATTGCCTCCATTACCGTGCCTGATGCCAGAGCTATCATGGTGCAACCGTGGGACAAACAGTCGCTGCGCGAGATCGAGAAGAGCCTTATGAAGTCGGAGATGGGCTTTAATCCCTCCAATGACGGTAATATGATAACGGTCCCCATTCCTCCCCTGAATCAGGAGCGCCGCCAGGACATGGTGCGCCTGCTGAAGCGGAAGCTGGAGGACGGGAAAGTTTCCGTGCGAAACGTGCGCCGGGAAGGCCTGGAAAACCTCAGGAAGCTGGAGCGCGACAAGGTTGTTTCCCAGGACGAGAACCGGCGGGCCCAAGATCAGTTGCAAAAGATGACCGACGGACACACCAAGGCGATTGATCAAGTCGGAGCAGCCAAAGAAACGGAGATCCTACAGGTCTAGCCATGCAGGTTCGGACTGCCTCTTCTCAACCACCGTCGTCAGGACCCTCGAAGGTCCCCGTCCATGTGGCCATCATCATGGACGGCAACGGTCGCTGGGCTCAAAAGCGGGGCCTGCCTCGTCTGGACGGGCACCGGGCCGGAGTTGCCTGTATTCAAGAAGTGGTGAAGACCCTCTCGGCCAAAGGCGTAAAGTTCCTCACCCTGTACGCCTTTTCCACGGAGAACTGGAACCGCCCCACGCCAGAGGTGGAGGGCATTCTGGAAATTCTCTATGAAGCTCTGGCGGAGCGGACCCAAGCCCTGCACGAGAACAACGTCCACATCGTCCACGTTGGGAAGGCGGACCGGCTCAGCCGGGCACTGCAAGACGCGGTGTCCAGCGCCCAGGATCTGACCCGGCAAAACACCGGCATCACCCTGAACGTGGCCTTCGATTACGGCGGGCGAGACGAAATCCTGGCCGCGGTAAAGAAGATCATCAGGGACGGGGTGCCGGCGGAAGAGGTGGATGAGGGGCTCTTTAGCAGCTATCTCTTTACGTCTCACTCCCCAGATCCAGACTTGATAATCCGCACCGGCGGCGAGTTGCGGATCAGCAACTTCTTGCTGTGGCAATCCGCCTATAGCGAGTACTACCATACCCCCACCCTCTGGCCTGACCTGGACACGGCTGAACTGGAACGGGTCTTAGAGGCATTCAGTAACCGCCAGCGCCGTTTCGGCAGGTTAAGTCCCGAGGGCTGATTGTTGCTCCACCGGATGATCTCGGCCCTGGTGGGGATTCCGGTCGTGGTGGGGGCTATCTGGTTGGGGGCGCCGTGGCTCACCGTCCTGGTGGCCGCGGCCGCGGTCTTGGGGGTTCGCGAAGCCTATCGAATGTTACCCCCCGGTATCGGTCCTTTCCCCGTCGCTCTGGGAATACTGTGGGCCATCGCCCTGGTGGTGGGCGCCCAAGCCGGGTCCGGTCTCAGCAGCTTCCTGCTCATCTCCGCCGGCATACTAGCTGCCGGCGCCTTCGTTGCGATCCTCTGGTTCATCGCCTTCTACTCCGGGGGCAGATATCTGGTTGCCGGGATCTTCCTGGTGGGCGGGCCGGTGTACGTCGCCTTTCTGCTGAGCCACAGCCTGCCCCTGCGGGAAATAGGGGGCGCCGGCGACCTGGGCCGGAACTGGCTCCTGTTTGCCCTTCTGGTGACCTTCGCCACCGACACCGGCGCTTTCCTTTCGGGCCGTTTGCTGGGCCGGCACTCCCTGGCGCCCAGCATCAGCCCCAACAAGACCTGGGAAGGAGCGGCCGGCGGTTTGATCTGGGCGGTGTTTGCCACAATGGCTCTGGGCCTGATATTCGATCTGGCGATACCTCGCTGGCAGCAGGGAACCATCGGAGCCACGATTGGGGCGGTCTCCCAATGGGGCGATTTGTTCGAGTCCAAGATCAAGCGCCTATCCCTGGTCAAGGACGCGGGCGGCATCGTCCCGGGACACGGCGGTATCCTGGACCGGCTGGACAGCGTTGTGGTCTCAGTTCCCGTGGTGTACTATCTTCTTGCCACGGTATTTAAGCCATGAAGAAGATAGTTATTCTCGGCTCGACCGGTTCCATTGGCCGGCAGACGCTGGATGTCGTAAGGGTTTTCCCGGGCGAGTTTGAGGTGGTTGGCCTGGCCGCTGGTTCGAACTCAAACCTGCTTGTCCAGCAAATGGCGGAATTCCACCCCAAACACGTGTTCTGCCTGGATCCCCCCAAAAAGATACCGAAAGGCGTGACCTTTACCGAAATGGCCGAAATGGTGTGCCTGGAAGAGGTGGACCTGGTCATGGTGGCCACCACGGGCAGCGTCGGCCTGATCCCCACGCTCAACGCCCTGAAGCAAGGAAAATCGGTGGCTCTGTCGAACAAAGAGCCCATCGTGATGGCCGGTGGGTTGATCAAAGAGTACGAGGCGCTCTACGGCGGCGCGGTGCTGCCGGTGGATAGCGAGCCCAGCGCCATCTGGCAGTGCTTGCAAGGGGAAGACAGCACCATCCGCCGGCTGATGATCACCGCGTCCGGAGGGCCGTTTCGGACCACCCCCCTGGAAGAGCTGGCCCAAGTCACGGCGGTTCGCGCCCTGCACCATCCAACATGGAGCATGGGCCGCAAGATCACCATCGACTCGGCGACCATGATGAACAAAGCCTTCGAGGTCATCGAAGCGCACTGGTTATTCAATGTTCCCTGGGATAATATAGAAGTGGTGATTCATCCCCAGAGCACGATTCATTCGATGGTGGAGTTCGCGGACGGTTCGGTGAAGGCCCAACTGGGCCCACCCGATATGAGGCTGCCGATCCAGTACGCTCTCTTCTACCCGAAACGGGTTTCCAACGATATGATCCCAAAGCTAGATACAGGCATCTCTCACTCTCTGACCTTCGGGCCGATGGATCCGGAGCGCTACCCGTGCTTCGATTTGGCCTTGGCCGCCGCACGGAAAGAAGGCACTCTGCCCACGGTGTTGAGCGCCGCCGATGAGGTAGCGGTCGAGGCCTTTTTGCAAGAGAAGATCGGGTTTACCGAGATTTACCGGGTGGTTGAAACGGTCCTCTCCGAACATCGGCTGCTGCCGGGCCGGGACGCCGAGGAGTTGATGGAAGCGGACCGGTGGGCAACCGTGCGAGCCCGCGAGATCATCCGGCATTAGCGGAATGGAATCTGCTCTCATTGCCATCGGGACTTTGGTCCCAATGCTGTTGTTCCTGGTGGTCGTGCATGAGGCCGGCCACTTTTTCACGGCCCGCGCCTTGGGGGTAAAGGTCCTGGAGTTCGGTGTAGGCTTTCCACCCCGGGCCTTCGGCCTTTACACCGGCCGGACCAGGGTGCTCATCGACCCCGACACCTCTTTCGTCAACCTGGAAAGCCTGGCGGACCTGCGGCCGGGACAGATCGTGAAGGTCAGCTCCACCGAAGACACCCACGGCAACCTGGTGGCCCGGATCATCGAGGTGCCGGAATCCCGGCGAGGCCCGGTGAGCCGGGGCGCCGGCACGGAAGTCTTCCAAGAGAGCCTGGAACCCGAAGGGCTGCTCAAGCACGAGGGCAAGGTGCGGGCAGTGGAGGCCGGCTCCTTCATCCTGGCGGACATGCTCTACTCCGTGAACTGGACTCCGCTGGGAGGGTTCGTTCGAATGGCGGGAGAGAGCAACCCGGACGTGCCCCGCAGTCTGTCCGGCAAGGGAGTCGGGACCCGTTTCGTGGTGCTGGTGGCGGGACCGTTGATGAATGCCATCCTTCCCCTGGCCATCTTCACGGCGCTCTTCATGATCCCCCAGGACGTGACTGTTGGCCGGGTGCTGATTTCCGAGATTGTGGCGGAGTCTGCCGCTGAAGAGGCGAATGTTCAGCCCGGTGACCTGGTGGTGCTGGCCGGTGGACACGAGATCGAGACCCGGTTGGACCTGACCCGGGCCATCGCCCTCAACGGGGGCGCCGAGATGGAGTGGCTGATCATCCGCGATGGAGTGGAGCAGGTCACCTATGTGAAACCCAGGTTCAATTCATCCGAGGGGCGGTGGCTGGTCGGCGTCTTGCCCACGCTGATCGACACGGGGATGGTGAGCCGCTCCCAGCCGATATGGGAGGCGGTCCCGGAAAGTTTCGTCAGCACCTGGGAACTCATGGTGCTGGTGAAACAGACGATCTTCGGTGCGATTTCCGAGGGTGGCACCCCGGAGCTGTCCGGTCCTATTGGTATCGCCCAACTCACCGGGGAGGTTACCCGGGAGGGAGGGCTGACCGGTTGGCTGGCCGTTACCATCCTATTGAGCATCAACCTAGCCATCCTGAACATCTTGCCCATCCCGATGCTGGATGGGGGACGGCTGGTGTTCGTGGTGATCGAGTGGCTGCGCCGGGGCAAGCGGGTGCCGCCGGAGAAGGAAGGGATGGTCCACCTGATCGGCTTCGCCCTGTTGGTCGCGGCCATCCTGGTAATCAGCGCCAACGACATCAACCGGCTGATCCAGGGAGAAAGCCTGCTGGGCGGGTGACCGGCCCTGCCTCTTCTCGCGGCCCCTTCGGCGCCTTGGCTAACCCCATTGCCATAACCCTTTCAGGGTCCACCTTTGCTTTCGCTTGCCGAGCTTTGATTCCTACGGGTACGGTGGCGCGACCCTTTCGCTTTCGTGTACCATTACCCTGGTGTCCGGCGTCTGGCGGCACGTGTGACTTGGGGCGCCGGTGATATTGCGGCGAGATTACCTGGAAGGCTGGGTTTCGCCCTTGGATTGTTGGATTGTGTTGAGAGCGAGTAATGAATAAGCGCCGTCCCACCCGGCCGGTCTACGTGGGCGGCGTCAAGGTCGGCGGAGGGGCCGACATCACCGTCCAGTCGATGACCAAGACCGATACTCGGGACGTGGATGCCACCGTCCGCCAGATCCACGAGCTGGAGGAGGCGGGCTGCGAGATCATCCGGAGCGCCGTGCCCGATATGGAGGCGGCTCAGGCCATCGGCGAGATCAAGAAGCGGATTCACATCCCGCTGATCGCCGACATCCATTTCCACTACAAGTTGGCCCTGGAGTGCGTGAAGGGTGGCGTCGACTGCCTGCGCCTCAACCCCGGCAACCTGAGGGACGAAGGGCACGTGCGGGAGGTGGTTCGGGCCGCCAAGGAGCGGGGCATTCCCATCCGCATCGGCGTGAACTTCGGCAGTCTGCCCCCCGTGGGCGGCATCGGACGCACCAAAGGGTTTTCCCGGCACCTGGACCTGGTGAACAAGCTCCCCAAGGCCGGGGAAGGCCGGAAAGGTGAATACAGCGCCGTCGATCACATGCTGGCGACCGCATTGTGGGAGATCAGCCTGCTGGAGCAGCAGGACTTCGACCACATCAAGATCTCGATGAAGGCCTTCGACGTGCCGACCACCGTGGAGGCCTACCGGCGCCTGGCCGGGATGGTCCCCTATCCGCTGCACCTGGGCATTACCGAGGCCGGCACGGCCCAGGCGGGGTCCATTCGCACCGCGGTCGGTCTGGGCGTGCTTCTCTACGAGGGTATCGGCGACACCATTCGCGTGTCCCTGAGCAGTGACGCCAGGGACGAAGTCGAAGCCGGATACGATATCCTCAAATCCCTCAACTTGAGGCGGAAAGGCGCCGTCCTGGTGGCCTGCCCCAGTTGCGGCCGGGCCGACGTTGACGTGGTCAAGCTGGCCAACGAGGTGGATGCCCTGCTCAAGCGCAGCAAGAAGAGCGTCAAGGTGGCCGTCATGGGCTGCGAGGTCAACGGCCCCGGAGAAGCCAAGGATGCCGACGTGGGCATCGCCGCCGGGGCGGGCCGGGCCGTCATCTTCCGCAAGGGCGAGAAGGTGCGGGTGGTGCCCGGCGAGGAGATGCTTTCGGCGCTGATGGAAGAAGTGAATAATACCCCGGAGGCGCCATGAGATTTACCCGTCTGGTATCCAAAACCCTCCGGGACGATCCCCCCGAGGCCGAGACAGCCAGCCATCGGCTGATGCTGAGGGCGGGCATGATCCACCAGGTGGCCGCGGGGGTCTACTCCTACCTGCCCCTGGCCTGGAGGTCCCTTCGCAAGATAGAAAACATCATCCGGGAGGAGATGGACGCCGCCGGGGGCCAGGAGTTGATGATGCCCAGCCTGCAGCCCGTGGAGCTGTGGGAGCACACCGGCCGGAAGGCCGCCTTCGGTGATAGCTTGTTCTCCCTTGAGGACCGGCGGGGACGCCCCATGGTCCTGGCCCCGACTCATGAAGAAGTGGTGACCGGCATCGTCAAAGCCCACGTCCAGAGCTACCGCGATCTGCCGCTGATCCTGTACCAGATACAGACCAAGTTCCGCGACGAACCCCGGCCCCGCGCCGGGCTGGTGCGAGTGCGGGAATTCGATATGAAGGATGCCTACAGTTTCAACGCCGACGACGATAGCCTGGATGACAGCTACCAGGCGATGGCCCAGGCCTACCGCAACATCTACCGCCGGTCCGGATTGCCGGTCCTGATGGTCGAGGCGGACAGCGGGGCCATCGGCGGCAAGAACTCCCACGAGTTCATCCTGCCCGCTACGTCCGGCGAGGACACGGTCATCATCTGTTCCGGTTGCAGCTATGCCGCCAACGCCGAAAAAGCCGCGGCGAGCTATGTGGAGCTTCCTGCGGAGCCCGAGCAACCACTGGAGGAGGTCAGCACACCCGGGGTCAAGACCATCGCCGGTTTAGCCCAGTTTCTGGGCGTTCCGGAGGAGAAGACCTTCAAGGCGGTCTTCTACATGGCAGACGATGAACTGGCGTTCGTGACCATCAGGGGAGACCTGGAGGTCAATGAGATCAAGCTCAAGAACGTCCTGCATTGCAGCCAGTTGCGGCTGGCGGGCGACGAAGAGGTGAAAGCCGCCGGGCTGGTGGCCGGCTCCGCGTCAGCCATCGGGCTCAACGGGGTCCGGCGGGTCGCCGACCCGTCCATAACTCAGGGCAGCAACTTCGTGGTGGGCGCCAACAAGCCCGATACCCACCTGCGCGGCGCCAACTACCCCAGGGACTTCCAGGTGGATATCCTGGCCGACATCGCCCTGGCCCAGCCCGGCCAGCTCTGTCTCGAATGCGGCCGGAAGCTGGAATCCACCCGGGGCATCGAAGTCGGGCACATCTTCAAGCTGGGCACATTTTTCAGCGATTCCATGGGCGCGCAATACCTCGACCGGGATGGCCGTCAGCAGCCGATGACCATGGGGTGCTATGGCATCGGGGTCGGCCGGCTGCTTGCCGCGGCCATCGAGCAGAACCACGATGAGCGGGGCATCGTCTTTCCAGCTCCCCTCGCTCCCTACCAGGTGCACCTGGTGGGACTGAATCTGGCCCAAGAAGACGTCGCCGGCGCCGCCGACAGCCTGTACCAGGAGCTTTGGGAGCAGGGCTTCGAAACGCTCTACGACGACCGGCCCGACCAGGCCGCCGGGGTGAAGCTGAACGACGCCGACCTCATGGGTCTGCCGGTGCGTCTGGTGGTCAGCCCGCGCAACCTGAAGAATGGGGTGGTGGAGCTAAAAGGGCGCCAGGAGACCGAGGCCGTGACTGTCGCCGCGGACCAGGTGGTGGCCACCCTTCGGCAGTGGCTGAATTCTCACTGACCTTTTCACCCATCTCGCTGGATAGGCTCCTGGTAAGTATTCCAATACCCTGAGTGCCGGCTCCAGCGGTCCTTCGACGGGCTCAGGACGAACGGATAGGGCGCTCCTGCTCCGTTCGTGGTGAGCTTGTCGAACCACCTTTCGAGATAGGCTCTTAGTTCTGGTCAGCCTGGTTCCCGGCTAAGCCTCGGCCGTCGCTTCGATCTCCACCAATAGCTCGGGGAATGCCAACCGGGTCACGCCCAGAAGAGTGCTGGCCGCGCGGCAGTCGGCCTTGCCGAGGCGGCGTCCCAGAACCTCGGCAGCTTCCATGAGCCCGTCCACGTCGGTAGTGTAATAGTTCAGGCGCATCACGTCCGACAGTTTGAAGCCTGCCCCGCTCAACACCGTTTCGAGATTGTCCAGCGCTTGATTGATCTGGCCGGCCATGTCGCCCGCCCGTACCGGGCTTCCGTCGGCGTCGACAGACGTTTGCCCGGAACAAATTAGCCTGCGCTGGACGCCACTCACCTCGTTGGCCTGGACGAATCCGAGTTGGTCCTGCCAGGTCCATGGATTGATGATCCTCCGCTCCATGCGCGCCTCCTTCAAGGGGTCTGTTTCCCAACCATCATGAAATTCCGGCCGCCCCGTGGGTCTTGGGAAATAGGCCCGCATTCCTGGCCCTGTGGCGTGGGCTGATCGGCGGAACACGAAAACGCTTTGGCCAACCGGGAACTTGCGTTGGGTTTCTACAGTATCCCATTCGGGCGACGAATAAGGCAAGGCAGGGGTGCCTAGCGCAACGATTTCCGGGAGAGGTAGGAGTGCTCCCCCTTGGGCTGGATCCCGGTTACGCCTCGGCCGTCGCTTCGAGTTCTATCATGAACTCGGCGGACGCCAGCCGGACTACGCCCAGGAGGGTGCTGGCGGGCCGGCAGTTGGCGGCGGCCAGGCGGCGGCCCGACGCCCGTGCGGAGGCGAAAAAGAGATCCACGTCGGTCGTGTAGTAGTTCAGGCGCACCACGTCCGATAGGCTGAATCCAGCCTCACGGAGCACCGTTTCCAGGTTGTCGATCGCCTTATCGATCTGGCCGGCCATGTCTCCGACACATACCGGCTTGCCGTCGGCGTCGGTGGCGGTCTGTCCGGCGCAGATTAGGCGGCGCTGAACTCCGCTGACCTCATTGGCTTGGACGTAGCCGAACCGGTCCTGCCACGTCCACGGGTTGATAATCCTCCGCTCCATGTTCGCCTCCTTCAGGGGGTCTGTTTTCCAACCAGCCAATCGGTGTTCCCACAGGTCTTGTGCTTGCTTTCTGTGATAGACCCTCATTCCCTTACCGATGGCGTGGATCAGGATTCCCCCAAGTATCCCATGCCGGCGGCGGCCGGGGCCAGGCTGATGGCGTCGAGCGGAAGCTACTTCCGGGACAGGTGGTAGTGGCCGACGGCGATGGCCTCCCACTCGTGGACCGTCTTGGCCTGGCCGATCAACCCCAAGCTCACCATGACCTCGTAGGCCAGTTCGTCTTTGGAGGTGTTGGGGCGCCCGGTGATGGCCACGCGCACCTCTTGAGTGGTGTAGGAGTAGAGGCGAAGCAGGTGACTCTTGGACCATTGGATCAGCGCGCCGTCCAGCAGTTTCAGGGCGGGGACCGGCCAGTGGATACCCGAGGGCTGGCTGTGGGCCACCGCACCGGGGCGGCATTGCTCCACCAGACGGTCCAGGGCCTCGACCAGCCGGGAAACGCGGGTTGACGCGTCCAGGCCGCGCCGGCCCGCCGAGCCAATAGTCCCGGTGGTCACCGGCACGCCGTCGCGGAAAATGGCCCACCCGGTCTCTCGCACTCCAGCCTCCAGAGCTAGCAGCGTGGCTGGTTGGTCCGAGGCGGTCACGTTTGAAGCGCCAGGGAAATAGACCCAGCGATCTGCCGGATGCCTGCCCCCGGATCGGGCCGGAGCAAGTCAGGAATCGGTGAGGAATCCTCGCTCCCAGCCCACGGCCCTCCGGAGACGCGGATTGCGGTTTTGATCTCTTCGTCTTGACGGTCCGGATGCTCGCCCGGCCAACACGGTGAGGCGGCCGGTCGGTACAGTCCCGTATAGTAATAAGTACCACATTGCAGGCAGAGCCAGTCGCCTTCGTCCAGCAACAGGTCTCCCCGGCATTTCGTGCAGGCTTTGAGACGAAACAAGTTCATGCTCACCTCTTGGCGGAAGGTTGGTCCGGCTGGTCTGTCCGCCAGACATCCGAGACAGTGCAGTTGCCAGATGCCAAGCGCGGGGACCGTAGAGGGGAGCAAGGCGGGAACATTTCTTCGGCGCGGCCACGCTCCGCGCCGATCCGCGCCGTTGCCTTGCCCGTGGCAGACCTGGGAGGCGGCGCTGGAACAGTCGCGGCCCGCCTGGGTGGTTGAGTATCACGTTAACAGAACAAACGTTCTAATTCAAGCTCTGGCTGTCAGTCTTGGGCTCGAAAGTGACGGGTCCGGGAGGTCTCGATTCTCCGGGACGGTGGGTCCCGGGGTTACCGGCGGGCAAGCGCCTTGACCCGCCTAGCTACGATTCCTATAATGGCGTGGCGGAACACAACTATGTTTTGTCACGGGAGTGACCAGAGAAGAGGGTGAACCACGGTGACCGACGGCACAACCCAATCATTTGAGGAGCTAACCCGGGCTGCGGTCTCCGAACTGGAGAGCATTGACAGCCTGGACTCGCTGGAGACGTGGCGGGTGGCCTACCTGGGCCGCCGGGGCCGGTTGACTCTAATGCTGCGAAGCCTGGCCCAAATGGACCTGGACCAGCGGCGGACCGCCGGCGCTCTGGGCAACCAGGCGAAACGAACCCTCGAGGAACGGCTGGAGCTGCGGTCCCAGGAAATCAGTGAGGCCCGGCTGGCCCGCTCCGCGTCGGAAGATAGGCTCGACGTCACCCTGCCCGGCCGGCCGGTTACGATTGGGCGGCTGCATCCCACGACGCAGATCATCCGGGAAATCTGCGGCGCCTTCACGGCCATGGGGTTCTCGGTGGTCGAAGGCCCGGAGGTGGAGTGGGACCACTACAACTTCGAGATGCTCAACATCCCCCTGGGCCACCCGGCGCGAGACATGTGGAGCACGATGTGGATCGACTACAGCAACGCCGCCGGGGAGCACCCCATGCTGCTCCGCACCCATACCTCGCCCGTACAGGCCCGTGTGATGGAAAGCAGCCGGCCACCCATCCGGGTGGTGGTGCCGGGGAAATGCTACCGGTACGAGGCCACTGATGCCACCCACGAATGGCATTTCTACCAGGTGGAAGGTCTGGCCGTGGATGAGGGCATCACTTTCGCCGACCTGAAGGGCACCCTGTACGAGTTCGCCCGCCGCCTTTTCGGCGAGGAGCGCAAGGTGCGTTTCCGGTGCGACTATTTCCCCTTCGTCGAGCCTGGGGTGGACATGTCCATCGACTGCTTCGCCTGCCGTGGCGAGGGGAACGGCTGCCGCATCTGCCGGGATAGCGGATGGATCGAGATCATGGGGGCTGGAATGGTGCACCCCAAGGTATTGGCCGGAGTGGGTTACGACCCGGACAAGTACACCGGGTTCGCCTTTGGCCTGGGCCCGGAGCGTATCGCAATGCTGAAGTACGGCATCGATGACATCCGCCTGTTCTACTCCAACGACCTCCGGTTTTTGCGGCAATTCTGATACAATCATTTTGAGCCTTCAGCTTTCAGCCCTCAGCATTCAGCCCATACAGGGTGGAACCCGCTACCGGTCCTCCGATTTTGCCGGGGAAAGCACGTTAGATTTCGCTGCTTGTCTCTGGACTGCCGGTGCGGCAGTGAGACTGGTTGCTGACTGCGGACCGCGGACTACCGACCACTTGACACTGGCGAAAGGCCTATGAAAATACCTTTGTCCTGGCTGCGAGATTACGTTGACCTGGAGCTGCCCACCCAGGAATTGACGCATCGGCTGACCATGGCCGGCGTTGAAGTTGGGGATATAGTCGAGATCGGAGACTGGGGCGAGGCCTTCGTGGGTCTGGTGCAGGAAGTTCGGCCCCACCCTCAGGCGGACCGCCTCAGGTTGTGCCAGGTGAGCACCGGAAGCGAGGAGCTTGAGGTGGTGTGCGGCGCTCCCAATGTCGCGGCCGGCCAGAAAATCTGCTTCGCCAAGGTGGGCGCCCGGCTGTTCAACACCCATAACGGGAAGCATGAGCCACTGAAAGAGGCCCGCATCCGGGGCGTGGTTTCCCAGGGAATGATCTGCTCCGAGTTGGAGTTGGGGCTTGGGGATAACCAGGACGGTATCATAGTGCTCCCCGGGGACGCCCCGGTGGGGACACCCCTCGACCGGTACCTGGGCGACACCATCCTGAACCTGGAGCTTACCCCCAACCGGCTGGACTGCCTATCCATCCTGGGGATCGCCCACGAAGTCGCGGCCCTCACGGGCGCCGGCGTTCGAGAGCCGGATATCAGCTACCCCGAGGAGGGTCCGCCGGTGTCCGAGCAGATATCCGTCTCCGTCCCGGACCCGGACCTGTGTCAACGGTATACCGCCAGCCTGATCCAGGGGGTGAAGATCGGTCCTTCCCCCCACTGGTTGCAGGAGCGGCTGATGCGGGCGGGGCAGCGGCCCATCAACAATGTGGTGGACGTGACCAACTACGTCATGCTGGAGTACAATCAGCCCCTCCACGCCTTCGATTACGACCTGCTTGATGACCGGACCATCATCGTGCGGCGGGCCGGGCCCGGCGAGACCTTGGTCACCCTCGATGGCGTGGAGCGCCGGCTCAACGACCAGGTCCTGGTGATAGCCGACAGCCACCAGCCCATCGGTATCGGCGGTGTCATCGGCGGCGCGAACAGCGAGATCGGGCCGGGCACCACCAGCGTGCTTCTGGAGGCGGCCACCTTCAACGGATTCAACAACCGCCAGACGGCCATCGCTTTCAGGCTGCGCACCGAGGCGACCCTGCGGTTCGAAAAGGGCCTGCAGCCGGAGTTGGCGCCCATCGCCCTGCGGCGGGCGACCCAACTCATCCATGCGGTGGCGGGCGGCCGGGTGGCCAAGGATATCATCGATGTCTATCCTGGCCGGAACCAGCCCAGCCCACCGGTGGTCCTCACGGCCAGCCGGCTAAAAAAGGTCCTGGGCATGGATGTCGAGATGGAGACGGTGGCGCGGGTGCTGGGGTGTCTGGGTTTCCAGACCAAACGCAAGACACCAGACACGCTTGAGGTGACCGTCCCCTACTGGCGGAACGACATCAGCATCGAAGAAGATCTGGTGGAAGAGGTGGTGAGGATTATCGGCTATGACACCGTCCCCACCACCATGCTCTCCACGCCGATACCGAGCCATCGGCCCGACCTGAGGCGGCTACTGCGGGAGCAGGTGAAGGATGCCCTGGCCGGCACGGGGATGCAGGAGGTCATCAGCTACCCGCTCATCAGTCTGGGCGACCTGGAGAAGGTGAACCGGCTAGATGACGAAAAGCTTCCCTTGCGGGTAGCCAACCCGCTCAACGCGGAACAGGAACGGCTGCGTCCGACGCTGAGGCCGAGCCTGCTGGGAACCCTGACCGCCAATCAAGGCCATGGCGAGGGCCCTTTTCTGATGTTCGAGGTCGGGAGCGTGTTCGAGGCACGGGCCGATGAACTACCCGACGAGTTGGATATGGTGGCCGGTGTTCTGGCGGGACGGCGCTGGGAGCTTTCCTGGCTGATTCAGCCGGCCGGCACTCCTTCGGAGGCCCTTCTGGATTTCTATGACGCCAAGGGCATCGTGGAGGGCTTGCTGGGCAGTCTGGGATTGGCCGCGGACTACGAGCCCGGGGATGATCCGTCTTTTCACCCCGGCCGGTGTGCCCAAATAGTGTTGGGTGGAGTCAAACTGGGCGTTGTCGGCGAATTGCACCCGGTAGTCAGAGAGAGGTTCGGCCTTCAAGAGCAATCGGTTGGCTACTTCGAGTTGCGCCTGGATGCCTTGTTGCAGGCGCTGCCCAAGGGCGAGCAGGTTTTCACGCCGGTTTCACGCTACCCCGAGGCCACCCGGGACCTGGCCCTGGTCATCCCGGCCGACGTTCCGGCAGGCAAAGTCCGGAGCATTATCTCTCGACACCGTGGGGTGACCGGAGTAGACTTGTTCGATATCTACACCGGCAAGAACATCGACCCGGGCACCAAGTCGCTGGCTTTTCATGTGCGATTCCAGGCTCGCGACCGTACATTGACTACCGAAGAGGTCAACCGTTCCCTTCAGGGTCTGCTGCGCACCCTGGAGCGGCAGGTCCAGGCCTCCCTGCGGAGTTGAGGGGAGTCGATGCGGAGTCACAGCCACGGCCATGGCCACGCGGAGCAAGGCATGCTGAGCGTGGAAGAGGCCTACGATCGGGTGATGGCCAGTTTCGGCCCGCTGGAGCCGGTGGCGACGCCCCTCATGGACGCCCTTGGCCTGGTCCTTGCCGTCGATGTGGACTCACCATTGGACCTCCCTCCGCTGGCCAACTCCGGCATGGACGGCTATGCGGTGCGCTCGGAGGATATCCCCGATGCGTCCCCGGACTCGCCGAGGCAACTGAGGGTGATCGGCCTGGTGGCCGCGGGCCAGCGTCCTTCACAGGATGTAGGACCCGGCACCGCCATCCGCATCATGACGGGCGCCACGGTGCCCGGCGGGGCCGACACGGTGGTCCCCTTCGAGGAAACGGACGAGGTACAACGCCGGCAGGCAGGCCTTTCCCTGGATGAGATCGCCATCCTCTCCGGCCTTCCGGTGGGGCGCAACGTCCGGCCCGCCGGAGAAGATGTGGGCCGGGGACAGCGGGTGCTCGACGCGGGCACCGTGGTCAGGCCGGCGGAAATTGGGGTGATGGCCTCCCTGGGGCTGGAGAGGGTGAAGGTCATTCGCCGCCCCGTGGTGGCCATACTGGCCACCGGGGACGAGTTGGTGGCCGCGGGCGGGGAACTGGATGGAGGCCAGATTTACGATAGCAACAGCTTTAGTGTTGCCGCCTCCGTAGTGGCCTGCGGCGGTGTCCCCAAGCATCTAGGTATTGCCCGGGACAATATGGAGGACCTAGAGAATAAGCTACGGGCGGTGGCCGGGTCCGACCTGGCCATCACCTCGGCGGGCGTCTCCCGGGGCGATTACGATATGGTGAAGGACGTCTTGACCAGCCAGGGGGACATGAATTTCTGGTCGGTGCGCATGAGGCCGGCCAAGCCCCTGGCCTTCGGCCACCTGCGGACCGGCGGCGACGAGAAAGTGCCCCTGTTGGGGCTGCCGGGGAACCCGGTTAGCGCCATGGTGGCCTTCGAGATGTTCGCCCGACCGGCGATCCGCACCATGCTGGGCCGGCGGCCGTCGCCCCGGCCGACCGTGGAAGGCGTACTCACCGGCCCGATCTACAATGAGGATGGACGCCGGGTGTACGCTAGAGTGCAAGTGGAAACCCGAAACGGGACCTACTACGCAACACCGACGGGGCCCCAGGGCTCCAATATCTTGACTTCTATGTCTCGGGCTAACGGACTGGCCATCTGCCCCGAGGATTTGCCCCATAAACAGGCCGGCGACAAAGTCCGGATTATTATGTTGGACTGGAACGAAGAGGTTTTTGTATGACCACTCCTGACCCAGAGGCGCCCGAACAGCAGGAGGAGCCTGCCATCTACAACGTAAGCTTCGATCGACTGGCGAAGCTCAAACGCTCCGCTGTTATGCTGGTTGCTGAACGCCGCGTTCCCTCCTGTCCGTCTCACGTGAAGGCGGATCATGAGCTGACCGACCCTCAGCAATTGGTGAACGAGATCGCCAAACACTGCGTCAATGAAGAGAGCTTCATCCGCACGGAAATGCCCATTCAAGAAATAGTGTTCCGCATCTTGCTGAGCCGCCGCAACGCGCCGACCCCTCTACACGATCTGCACTACGAGCTGACTGAGCGGTGGGCGACTCCGATGCGGCCCATAAACATCTCCGAGGAAGGGCTCCGTAAGATACTCGATGCTGACACCTACTACGGGTTCCTCCAGCAAGTCCCCAAATAGGGGAGCCGGGTTGGTTCGCCTAATAGCCTCGGCGGACTTGCCCGCGGATAGCGATCAGCGCGGAAGTCGCCGGGCTCTAGGTTGCTCCCGCTGACTAGTGGTCGCAGGCAGATGTCACCACGATTCTGACAAGATGCTGAGGCGCGGCAACAGGGATCCGAGGGCCGCACCGCGCCGGCTTCATCTTGTTCCATGGTGAAAGGCCCGGACTGGGTTGGAACGTGGGGCCAGGCAGCCGTGGCGTGGCGGAACGCAAAAAAAACGGGTGGGGTCATACCCCACTCGTTTCTACTTGCGGCCTGGTGAAAGGTTCAGGCTTCCGCTTTCTGGTTGGCAATGCCGACCAGCTTCTCGAAAGCAGCTTGATCGCGAACCGCCAGGTCTGCGAGGATCTTGCGATCCAACTCCAGACCCGCCAGCTTCAACCCATGGATGAACTGGCTGTAGGTGGTTCCCGCTTGGCGGCACGCCGCACCGATGCGGATGATCCACAGTCGGCGGAAATCCCCTTTGCGCTCCCGCCGGTTGCGATAGGCGTGGTCCCAGGCGTGTATGAGGGCCTCTTTGGCCCATTTGTAGTTGCGATGGCTGGACCCGTGAAAGCCTCGGGCCGCTAGCAGCACTTTCTTGTGGCGGCGGTGCTTGGTCACCCCGCGTTTTACTCTAGACAAGGTGAGTCTCCAAATAACCAGAAGGTGTTGGGTTAGCCGTAAGGAAGCAGCCGTCTAAGCCGGGGGACATCTGCCCAGTCGACAGAAAGCTTCTGTGCGTACTTACGAGTAACCTTGTTGGGCTTCTTGCGCCGTAGGTGACTGTTCATCCGTTTGCGGCGCATCAATTTGCCCGTTCCAGTGATGTGAATGCGGGCTTTGGCGCCTTTGTGAGTCTTAAGTTTTGGCATCAGCTAGATCTTCTTCTTTCACTTCGGCCTTTTCGGGACGCTGCACGGTGGGAATCAGAATCATCGACAGCGCTCTACCTTCCAATGACGGGGGCTTTTCCAGCCGTACATCATCCTTCAAGTCGTCGGCCACCCGTTTGAGCACCAGCAGCCCCAACTGCTGGTGGGCGGCTTCCCGACCGCGGAAACGCACGGTCAGCTTAACCTTCGAACCTTCTAGGATCAACTCGCGGACCTTGCGAGTCTTAGCTTGCAGGTCGTGGGTCCCGATGTTGGGACGGAACCGTACTTCCCGGAGTTCCGTGCTTTTCTGACCCTTTCTGGACTCCCTCTCTTTTTTCGACGAGAGGTACCGCAGCTTGCCGTAGTCCAGTATCCGGCACACCGGCGGATCAGAGTTGGGCGCCACTTCTACCAGGTCGAGGTCGGACTCGCGCGCCAATTGCAACGCTTGCTGGAGGTCCATAACTCCGAGCTGCGACCCGTCCTCACCAATCAACCGGACCTTCGGAGTTGAAATCCGCTCGTTTACCCGATATTTCCTAGCTATGCCCTTCTACCTCCGGGTGATTCCACACACTTCTGAGAGTAATTGTTCGATTTACTCTAGCACAAGCCCAACCGAACGTCAATCTGGACGTGAATTCCCAGGCTTGGCGCCGGAAAGCGGCCCATCGACCGCAACTATGCGCCGGGACTGTGGGCCTGGCCCGGCCTGTCCTTCGCCAAATCGTCGTAGAAGCTTGTATATTCCGTCGCTACCGAAGGTAAGGGCTGCGATCGGGATCCTTTCATCTGGACCGTGGATGGTCTTGGCGAACTCGAAGTCCGGTGGCAGAGCCATGGGTAGGAACCCATAGGTCTGGATGCCCAACCTGGAGAAAAAGCGGCCGTCGGTGGAGGCCGGCAGCAGCATGGGGACAGGCACCGCCTTCGGGTCGGCCTGGCGCAATACATCGGCCAACGTGTCAAACAGCCCCAGGTCGGGCTCTTCGGGGCTGGGATCGTGGTAAACGACCTCCAGTTCCACCGCCCCGCCCAAGATGGGGCGCAGTTCGGATATCAGGTCGTCGGGCCCGTATCCAGGGAGCAGTCGGCAGTCCAGCCCGAGGCTGATCTCGCCGGGGACGACGTTGAACCCTTCGCCTCCCCGGACAACGGTGGCGGTGGCCGTGTTACGGAGTAGGGGCTCGAATATCCGGCGCCGGCCGCCCAGCAGCTTGAGCGTTAGGCCGGTCAGCGGTGGGTTCAGGAGCAGCCGGAGCAGGGCGCCCTGAGGAAAGGCTAGGTTCGAGACGATGGCGCGAAGCATCCGCCGGGTTGCCGGGGTGACGTGTACCGGCATCCGGCGGTTTTCCAGCCGAAGCAGCGCCCGGGCCAGTTGGGCCATCGCGCCGCCCTTGCTGGCGAGGGCGCCATGCCCCCCGGGCGCCCGGACGGATGCCCGCAGCACGCATATCTGTTTCTCGGTGACCATGATGGGGTAGAACCGGCGGTTGCCCAGGGGGAAGCTGAACCCGCCAAACTCTCCGATGGCGTAGCGAATGCCCTGAAACAGGTGCCCCTGGCTCTCCACCAGGTACCTGGCGCCGTATTCGCCGCCCCTCTCTTCGTCGCTAACCAGCGCCAGGACGACGTCCCCCGGCAGGGGAAGGGCTTCCGCTTTCGCCCGCAGAAAGGCGGTCAGCATCATCGCGATGCCGCCTTTCATGTCCAGGGCGCCCCGGCCCCAGACGTAGCCATCCACTATCCTTCCCTCAAAAGGCGGGTGCCGCCATTCTCGCGGGTCTGCCGGCACCACGTCCACATGTCCCTGGAGCAGCAGGGGCGGCGCATCGCCCCGGCCCGAAAGCTTGGCGATCAAGTTGGGCCGGTCCGGAGAGCGACCGACGAGTTGGGCGTCGCAACCGGCGTCCGTCAGCAGCCGGTGAATGTAGGCGAGGCACTCCCTCTCGTTCCCGGGTGGGTTGGTGGTGTCGAAACGAATGAGGGTTTGCAGCAGTTCTGCTATCCGGTTGGGCCCGCCGGTGAGAGCGATCGGCGACGGGGTTGGCACTCCTGACTCTCCGCTACTGAGCATTGCTTGTAAAAAGCATATCAGCCCGGCGAGCCGGCCGCCATGTCGAGCGCCATTGTAGGCAGGGATCACCCTTACTCCGGATGGGCATTACCATGAAAGCGCTCGGCCAAGGGGTGTCCGGGGGGTGCGAGAGACGGTCAGGCGGGACCCGCGCCGGAGGATAAGCCGGCCAGAGATGAGGGAAGACGGGGTAGTGACTACTCGGGAGAGCCGAGGTCCCCGCCCAGTTCCCTCAGGAAATCCTCGACCTTGGAAGACAAGGGTGGCGGCGGCGGTTGATCTTGCTGCTGCTCCTTGTCGTAACGTTCCTCCAGTCGCTTGAGCAAGGACGAAACCTCTGAGGCGTCGGCGACGATGTTCTCGAGGGCGGCGTACTGCTGCTCGCCCCGCTGCCGGTCCACCAGACGGGTCGGCAGGTTGTAGAGGCCGCACAGGACCTCCATGAGCCTGGCCGTTCCGGTGAAGTCTTCGTCCACCTGGAAATACTGGGGTAGGTGGACTACGAAGGTCCGGGTCTCGATCCCAAGTTCCCTGGCTTGAAGCGTGGCCAGGTAGGTAATGGTAGTCGGTCCTTCGTAGGTGCTGGGGCGAACCTGGACCGCGGGGGACCCTTCCGGCGTCTCGGGCCCGCCGCCGCTGCCGGAAACCAGCAGTGGCCTGGTGTGGGGGACCATGTCGTACATGGCGCCGATCAGGGAATACCGTTTGACCTGGAAGAACTTGAGCAACTCCAGGATCGACTCGGTGTAATCTTCGCCATACATGTGGGGTTCCAGCAGGTGGACGAAGATGAGGTCCGGAGCCTCTTCCCGTTTGGCGAAGCGGATTACAGTGTTGGGGATGGAGTACTCGCGTTGGCCCTTGTTGATGTAGGAACGGGGACGGTACCGCGTGAAGTCAAAGAAGCGGCCGGGGCGGGCCAGTTGGCCCATCTTTTCGGCGTGCAGGTGCCGCTCCAACCGGCTTAGACTCAGGGTGCCGACGCTTCCCACGTCGGTCCACGGCCTCAGGACGGCCAAGACATGGGGGTCTTTCAGCTCCGGGATCGGCTCGATAATTTCAAATTCACCCAATCGCATGCCACTAGTTTGACAGCCCCTTGCGCCACTTACAAGCCTAGCCGCATACGGGCAAATGGGAATTTAACAGCTCGGTCCCGGTCTTCGGCCCGGCCCGGCATATCTTCTTCGGGCGCTCCCGTGTGTCGGGCCTGGGCTTTCTGGTATGATACCGTTTTAGACGCCTGGCCGACTGGGCAGCGTGGTTTTTTCATGTCCGGCCCGGCCAAAGGGTGAGGAACCTGTCGATGCCTCGCTGGGCGGCAGCGGATGGACCGGGGCTCGAAGGTGCGGCGTCTCCACCTAGCTTTCTGGGGCGGGCCGGTTGGGTGATCTAGAGAGAGTAGTGGACGAAGGAATGAGCAGGCCCTCGATAAACCGGGACCGGCATTGCCGGTCCGCCGGCGGGCTGCTCTGCTCCAGGGAAGCGGTCTCCAGGCTAGCTGGGCGGCGCGCCCGGCTGCTCGTAGCCTCTCTGGCAGCCCTCTTGCTTGCGGCGTGTGGCGGCGGGGCCACGGCGACCGCGCTACCTACTCCCACGCCCTCACCGGCGCCCACGGCCACACCTCGAATGACCCCGGCGATCACCCCTACCGGGCCTCCGGTCACCGCCGTGCCGGAAACCAGGGCTCCGGCGCTCCCCGCCTGGCGGTACGTCAACAGCGGCTGGGGGTTGCCCTCCGGTGATGCACCGGGCGGCGTCTTCGCCGAGCAACTGCGGGGCTTCGTCATCACCAGCCAGGAAGCCTTGGACGCCTTTCAACTGGCTTTCTTGTTGAGGCGTTCCCTGGGATCAGCCACCAGCCTGGGGCGGGTGGATTTCCCCAACTCCATCCTGCTGGCCGCCTACTACCTCTGGCGGCCCCTCCGGGGCGATCCCCTCTCGGTCGTGGGTTTCTCCCTGGACGGGCGCCGGGCCGAGGTGCTCCTGGAGTTGGATGACTCGGCCCAGGGTAAAGAGTACCCCTTGCTGCTGGCGCCCATGGCGATGGTGGCCTTGGACCGGTCGCTGTTTCCGCAAGGAGAGCGCATCGAGTTTGTGTTTCGATTGACCGGGGGGTCGCAGGACGGGGAGCCGCCGGTGACGGTTTCAACTATCGTAACCCGATAGTTGACCGGCGGCGGAGCGCCCGGAGTCCCGTTGGGGTTGGCGCCGGCCGTTCGGGATGGCTCCTCAGCACTCGCCCGTTTCGGTCAAGTGCCCTTCCCGCCACGCCACCGCGCCCTCGCGCACGGTGAGGTAGGGGTCCAAACGCATCTCGCCCTTCACGGTGTGCCCCGCCATGTCGTGCCAGGTGAAGTGGCCTTCCAGCGTGTCGAATACCGCGGCGTCGCCGGCCATCCCCTCGGCCAGTGAACCCAGGGAGTCCTGCAAGCCCAGCACCTGGGCGGGCCGGCTGGTGGCGGCAAATATCGCGTCCTTCAGAGGCAGGCCCAGGGCGTGGAACTGGCTCACCAGGTCATTCATCCGGTAGACGGTGCGCTCCGGCGGTGGAACGTGAATGTCGGTGCTGATGGTGTCTGGCAAGAATCCCTGGCTCAGGGCCGCTCTTACCACTTCGATGTCGCAGTGTACCCCGGCGTGGGCCACGTCCATGATCACCCCACGGTCGGCGGCGGCCCGCACCTCGGGGCGGATCTTCCCGCGTCCGTCGAGGATCGACTCGGGGTTCCCGTTGAAGGCGTGGGTGCAGATGTCCCCGGGACCCAGGTAATCCAGCACCTGGGGCAACGGAATCGGCGTGCCGCTCACGTGGACCATGAGGCGGCTCCCCGACTGGTCGACGGCGGCCCGGGCTGCCTGCATGGCCGCGGGGGCGTTCCAATAGGCCACGGCGTTGATGTGCATCCGGACCTTGACCCCGAAGCAGAACCCCGGGTTGCTCTTGACGGCGTCGGCGGTCTGGTCCACATCGATGATCCTCATGTCGTGCAACCCGCCGCCCAGGAGCCGGTTGGCGGCCAAGCCTATCCCCGAGATGTGGAGAAAGGCCAGGAGCCGGGTGCGTTGGGTGGGGAACACGTAGTCCCGCATCGCCACGTAGTTCTGAAACCCGGCGCTGCCGGCGTCGACACCGGTAGTGGTCCCCGACGCCAGGCATATGTTGTCGGGATGAACCCCGGAGGCGTTGCCTCCGTGGTAGAAATGACCGTGGAGGTCGATGAGGCCGGGGGTAATCAGCTTGCCCGGCACATCGATGGCCGTGGCCGCCGATGCCGGGTCGATGCGGTCCGCCACCCGGGCCACCAGTCCGTTTTTGAAAGCTACATCACGGCGGTCATTGATACCTTGGGCTGGGTCCAGCAGCGTGCCCCCGGTCAACAAGAGATCATACACTGACGGTGCAGTCGTCATGGCGCCCCCCCTTTTGCAGTCTGGTTGTCCGTCAAAAGAACTCACCTGATGCCGTCTTTCACCCGGCAGAAGGGTCCCTGACGGGCGTGAGGTCCAGCTCCAGGCACTTGCCGAGGTTCCCCGCGGGCGGAAAGGGACCGGAGCCGGGTGGTGGCGTTGCTAAGAGGGCGGCAGGCCGAATCGGCGGGTGGCTACGAGGCCTCTTCGTCCGGCTCCGAGTACTCGAGACGGCGCAGCCGCGGATAGACCAGCTCTTTGGGGCGCTCCAGGTCTTCGTCCGAGATGTCGGCGGACTCCTGTACCGGCCGGCAGCCCCATTTCTCGATTGCCTTCTGGACCAGTAACCGGACCACCTGAGGTGACCGGCCTTCAAGCCGGCCCAACTGGTAAGCAAGGGTGACCGCCAGTTGGCTCCGGGCGATCTGGTCGAAGGCCGCAGGGTCGGTCAGGTCTTCGGGCATGTCCCCGCACTGCTCCAGAAAGTCGTCGAGCACCTGGCCGATGACGTCCGGCAGGTTGGCCAGTTCAATCTCCACCATGTACCCGGTGAGGGTGTCGGCCAGTTCTATTATGCCCTCGTCCGGCAAAACCTGGCCGTGGAGGTTTACGTGCCTGGCGTCAGTCTGGTCATCGGCCATTTACCGTTGTCTCCCTGTCCAGCAAACTGAAGCTGACTCGAATCCGAAATACAAGCCAGCGATTATTTTAACACGGCTGCTCAAGGGTGGAAGGCCGGCGGTGGGATGGAATAAAGGGATGCGAAACCAGGCTATTTCTTTAACCTTCGCGCCTGAGGCTCGATCAGCTACCGATGGCGACGGTGGTCAGCCCCTGGACGACTGGCCCGATGATGCCCCAGAGGACTCCCACGCCGAAAGCGTAGTCGAGCATGACCAGCATTACCAGGAGCGCCGGGCCCTGTCGCTGAAACCGGGCGTAGGCCACCGCCCGGTCGGCGGGTATCAGGCCGGCCAGCACCTTGGAGCCGTCTAGAGGGGCCAGCGGTATCACGTTGAATACGGCCAGGAGCAAATTGAAGAAAATAACCAGCCCCAGGATATCCGCCAGGCCCTCCCGGAAGCCGCCGGTCATCACGTGGGTGATCCGGTGCAGGGCGGGATGAGTCGAGCCGAGCAGGCCGAGTTTGATGGGCAGAGCCAGCATAAACGCGAGCACCAGGTTGGACAACGGCCCCGCGGCGGCCACGAGGGCGTTCCCCGTCTTACCGTGGGCCAGACGGCCCGGATCGACTGGAACCGGCTTGCCCCAGCCGAACCCCGCCACCAGCAGCATCATCGTGCCGCCCGGGTCCAGGTGCCGGAGGGGGTTGAGACTGACGCGCCCCAGCCGCTTCGCTGTGCTGTCGCCCAGGCCGTTGGCCACCATGGCGTGGCTGAATTCGTGGACGGTGATGGCCACGATCAGGGAGAAGCTGACCAACACCGCCAGGCGCACGAAGCCGGCGGGGTCGTCGACGATCAGCCGGTAAGAGCCGAGCAGCATTGGCGCTAGGGGCCGGCTGCCCGAGGCTCAGGGCCCCGGCGCCATCGCCGGGTCACGGCCGGTTGCCTTCCGGGCCTCATTCGTCCTCTTCGGGCGGTTCTTCCTCGTGCCCGGCCGCCGGTTCGGGGAAGAAGACGGAGCTGGGCAGAAGCGCGGCGGCCCGCCCCTTGGCCGGGGGACGCTGTTTGGGCATGTCCAGCAGCGCCGCCTTCAATTTGGCCAGGCTTTCGACGGCCACCGCACCCACATCGGCCACTAGGGCTTGGACCCCGACTTCGCGGATCGCCTCCAGGTCTTTGGCCCCCGGAAGCTGGGACACCCCCAGCAGCAGGTACTTGTCCACCCGCTGGCTAATCCCCGCGATGGTGGCCAGGTCCGCCAGGGTCCACGGCGCCGAAACCCCGGTCATGGACAGGAGCACCGCGTCGATGGGCAGGGCGTCTATGGCCCGTAATTGCTCGATTTCGATGCTGGGCTCGATGCAGAGAATCCGCGCCATGCCCTCGGACGCCAAGGCGGATATAGGCGTCCCCCCCAAGTTGAAGGCGAGCAGGTCGCTGCCCCCATCTTCATAGGTCCGGGCATCATCGTCGGTCAAAGAAGAAACACAGAGACCCCAGGGAATTGCCTCACCGAGCGACGAGCCTATTTCACTAAGTGGCGGCGACCCGCTGGCTAACGAGATCAGGGCGGCGTCTGGGGCCAGTCCGGCGAGGGCTCCCAGGCCGGCCGCGTAGTCGCCGGAAATCAGACCCACCAGGGCCATACCGGGTGTCTTTTGGGCGCGCGGCGCCCCAAATCCCATCGGAGCCGGCGCGCCAAGGCTGATCCGCTCTAAACGGTCTAGAAACTTGCTCATCCATTCCTTCCACGTATCAGATGTTGTATCTATTCGCGGCGTTCCATCCGTTCCCACCGCCGGTCTCCCGGAATTCTCCGGGCACCCCTCAAGGCCCCTGGCCGGCAGGTTGCTGGTAACGGGATGTCGTCACGGCTGATTATAAACCATGGAGACCGGTTTGTCGGCCCAGGCGGCCCGTGAGCCCGAGCCCTCACCCTCGGTCCCTCTCCCATTGGGAGAGGGATGCCCTGGCGCAGGCTGGGCTGGGTGAGGGCGTCCCGCGGCGGGTTTCGGGCGTCGCTGGCCCATCATTCTAAGGAAACCGGTCAGGCCCAGGCGAAAACCAGCAGTACCCTCGGGTTACCTTCGTCAGATGGCCGTAGTACAATACGCTGGCCGGCAGGTCCGGCGACTTTAGCAGGCTGACTGGAGTGAATATGACGGTCGAAGTCCGCAACCTATTGGCCAATCCGGAGACCATCCCCTTCTCCCGTTTGAAGTACCTGGCCCGAAATCCTGACGAGGACGTGGTCAAGTTCTTCAACGAGCTTTTCAACCTGGCGGCAGTGGCCAAGGATGAAGACGACTGGTCCCCCGTGGAGCAGTTCCTGGACCGGTGGGAAGACCTCCTGGTTTTGCGTCTCGAGCCACCGATGCGTTACGACAAAGCGCCCTGGGCCCCCTTCACCAAGCCGCTTTCCGAGGCCCGGATCGCCGTCCTGACCACCGGCGGCATATACGTAGAGGGCCAAACCCCTTTCGACGTCAACGGTGACTGGAGCTTTCGGGAGATCCCCCTGGACTCCCCCGCCGGGGATTTCCGGGTGGCCCACACCCACTACGACACCACCGGCGTCGCCGAGGACGTTGACGCCGTGCTGGCGATGCATCGCCTGGTGGAGCTGGAAGCCGAGGGGTTGATCGGCGAGGCCGTGAGCCCTGCCTACAGTTTCATGGGGTACATCCCCGATCCTTCCGGCCTCATCGAGGCTACGGCCCCGGAAGTGGGCGAGCGGTTGAAGGAGGCCAAGGTCGACGGGGCCGTGATCGGCACCACTTGACCCCGGTGCCATCAGTCCGGCGGACTGATCGCCCGGGCCATCGAGGCGGCCGGCGTGCCCACCGTGGTGGTGATGCTGGACCGGCGCAAGGCGGCAACCATGTCGGTCCCCCGAGGGTTGGTGCTCCGCTTCCCCTTCGGACGGCCCTTCGGCGCGCCGGGAAATCCGGACCAGCAGCGGGTGGTGCTGGAGGACGCCCTGGCGTTGCTCAGCTCGGCCCAGTTGCCGGGGGAGATACAGACCAAGCCCTATCGCTGGCGGCGTGAGGATTTCGGGCGGATCCTGGCGGAGCGGCGGGCGGCCCGGTCCGCGGGGAGCTAGTAGTCCGGTGGTGCGGCCGCCCCGCGTCTTACCCTTCACCCGAACAAAGTGAAGCGGAGGAAGGCCAATGATTGACCTGCTGATCAAGAACGGGCTGATCGTCGACGGCACGGGCAGCCCCGGCTTCTACGGCGCGGCCGCCATAACCGGAGACACGGTTCACATCCTGCGGGGAGACGTATCCGGCCTGGAGTCTGCCCGTACCATCGACGCCACCGGCAAGGTGGTCAGCCCCGGCTTTATCGATTTCCACGCCCACTCCGCGCTGATGCCTCTGTGGGAACCACGGCACGAGCCGAAGGTGCGGCAGGGAATCACGACCGAGCTTATCGGGGTCGACGGAAACTCCTATGCCCCATTCAGCAGCGAGGAAGACCTCATCCAGTTCGCGGACCTGAACTCGGGGCTGGAGGGCAGCCTCCCTCTGCCCGGCCGGTGGTCCAGCGTCGCCGAGTACCTCGACCTGTTCGACGGGAAGGTTGCGGTCAACATCGCCTACATCATCGGTAACTCCGCCATCCGCATCGGCGCCATGGGCTGGAAGGATCGGCCGGCCTCTCCGGCCGATATACGGAGCATGCGGGCGATATTGCGAGAAGGAATGGAGGACGGGGCCTTCGGCATCTCCACCGGGCTGGACTACCCTCCCGGCTGCTATGCCGATACCGATGAGTTGGTTCAGCTCAGCGAAGAGGCGGCCCGGCTGGGAGGCATCTACCACACCCATCTCCGGAACACCCTGGGTGACCGGTTCCTTGATCCGATGCGGGAAGCGATCGAGATCGGACGGCGCTCCGGTATACCCTCTCACCTGACTCACCTGTACCAGCGGATTACCCATCCCGGAGGGGCTAGGAGGATGCTCCAGGTGGTGGAGGATGCCCATGATGAGGGTCTGGACGTGACGTTCGACACCTATCCTTACCTCCTCAGCAGCACCCGGGCCCTGATCGTCCTCCCTCTCTGGTGCCAGGAGGGCGGTCCCAAGCGGGTGAGGGAAGTCCTGGGCTCGGCCGAGGGCCGGGAACGGCTGCGCGCCGAGATGCGGCCCCGGGGCACCTCCTGGCACGACATGTGGTTGACCTACTTCAAACAGCCTGCCAACCACCGCTACGAGGGCTTGTCACTGGGCGAGATCGCCGAGGCGGCGGGCCAACACCCCGTGGACGTTCTCTGCGACTTTCTTCTGGAGGACGGCCTCCAGGTCTCCTACGTGACGCCCGGCGCCAACGGCCCCACCCTGCCCGAGTTCGTGACCCATCCGCTGTCCATGGTGGGCACCGATGGGGTGCTCGTGGGTGACTACCCAAGCCCCCGTACCTACGGCACCTTCCCGGCAATCCTCTCCGAGTACGTCCGGGAGGAACGGTTGATGTCCCTGCCCTTCGCGATACGGAAGATGACCTCCTTCCCGGCCCAAAGGCTGGGACTGTCCGGCCGGGGGATTCTGCGCGACGGCTTCAAAGCGGACCTGGTGGTCTTCGACCTCGACACGGTCAGGTCACCGGCCACGCGGCGGGACCCCAAGCAGTTCCCGGTAGGGATCGATCACGTGATCATCAACGGCGCCCTAGTGATCGACGCCGGGTCCCACACCGGCGCCACTCCCGGTAGGGCCTTGCGGCGGGGACGCCCCGGCGGCTGAACCGGGCGGGTCCGCCAGGGGCTTCGCGCTTGCGATTTGTGGGGATCCGATCGTTGGAGCCCGCCGCCCGTCGCCGCGGGGGGACGATTTCGCGGGTTGGATGGCCCGGACGGACCGGCGAAAAGGGCGCGTTCAGACCGCACTGAAATACCTTTTCCCGCCACTCCGCGTCGCGCGATCCCTCGGTTACACGGTCTCCTAGGTGGTGGTACCCCCTTTTTGCGCACCATTTTCGAGTCCATGCAGGTGTTGCCAACGCGGCAAGAGGTGTTTATAATGTGGTCGACCATTAAAGAATAATGGTTATTATCAACAAGCCAAGGTGCAATAAAGCCGAAACTCCGTTGATCGGGCAATCTCCGGTTCACGTCTGTTTTCAGCAGCCCGGTTGATGGCGGAGCGGTTGCACTGCGAAGGTTAATTCAAAGCGGAAGGAGGCGTCGCATGTCACACAAAGACGATCTGGCCCTGATGGCCCACCTGATGCGCCGGGCAGGCTTCGGAGCGACTCAGGAGGAACTCGAAGGGTATGTGGTCAAGGGGTATGAGGCCGTGGTTGATAACCTCATCGATCCCCCAGATGACCAGCCGGGCGGGAAAGCCTCGTTCATGTTGCGCTTTCACCCCGGTTGTTTGCTTCCCGGCGGCATCCCCACAATGGGTCAGGCCAGTTGGCTGTACAACATGATCAGTACCGAGCGCCCGCTGGAAGAGAAGATGGCCCTGTTCTGGCACCATGTTTTTGCCACCGGCAACGCCAAGGTGGACAACTGTGACCAGTTGCTGATCCAGCTCGACCTGTTCCGCCAGAACGGTATGGGCAACTATCGCGACATACTGGTCGATTTGGCCAAGGACCCGGCGATGCTTTTCTGGCTGGACAATAACGAGAATCACCGGGATGCGGTGAACGAAAACTGGGGCCGGGAGCTGCTGGAGCTGTTCTCCATGGGAGTCGCCAACTACACCGAAGTGGACGTGCGGGAAGCTTCCCGCGCTTTTACCGGATGGACCGTTGGCAACAAACTTCCGCGCCTGCCTTACGGCCGCTTTCCCTGGAGTTTCGTGTACCGGGAGGAGGACCACGACGATACCGAGAAGACCTTCCTGGGACATACCGGCCGCCTCAACGGCGAGGACATAATCGACATCGTGGTCAAACAGCCGGCTACCGCCCGGTTCATTTGCCGCCACCTCTACAACTTCTTCGTCGCCGACGAGCCTCAGGTCCCCGCTTGGACCATTGAACCCGCCAACGATGAGGAGGCTCTCGAGGCGATGGTTTCCAGCTTCGTAGAGTCGGGCTACGAGATGAAGGCCGTTCTCCGGACCATACTCACGTCCGACTTCTTCAAGAACGCCCGGTTCTCCAAGATCAAGAGCCCCGCGGAGGTTGTGGCTGGGACCTTGAAGCTGGTGGGCTCCTTCAAACTCCCCGAACCGGGGCTCGTGGCAGTCGCTTCCCAGCCGGGCTACATGGGCCAGTCGCTGCTCGACCCGCCCAGCGTCGAGGGCTGGCACACCGGGCCGGAGTGGATCAACAGCGGCTCATTGCTGGCCCGGGTCAACTTCGTGGCCGACCGGGTATCCGACCCCAACTTGCCTGGAATAAAAAACATAATCAACAGCATGAAGGCCGCGGGGGTTTCCACCGCGGACGAGCTTCTTGATGCCGCCCTCGAAAGCATGGGGTACCTGGAACTCAGCCCCGAGACGAGAGAGCAACTCATCGGCTACGCCAAGACGACCGGCAACTTGGACTGGAATGACCAGGCCACCGCGGAAACTCGGGTCGGCGAGATGTTGGCCTTGATCGGCGCTACCACGGAATATCAATTCGGTTAACTCCCGGTGAAACCGGAGGAATGAGGAGATAGAATATGACCTCTACAAAGCGAGACCCGGTAATCGTGATCTTGCAGCTTACCGGCGGCAACGACTACTTCAATACCGTCATACCGTACAACGACCCCCTCTATTACGACAACCGTCCGACCCTGGCCATTCCCCAGGAGCAGATGATCAAGGTCGATGATGAGATCGCCCTGAATCCCAACATGGGTCCCATCAAGGATCTGTATGACCAGGGGAAGGTGGCCATCATCCACGGCATAGGCTATGCCAAGTCTCCCCGGTCCCATTTCCGCTCGATGGACATCTGGCACACCTGTGAGCCGGACTCGGTTGGTACCGAGGGTTGGGCCGGCCGCGTCACCCGAGAGTTGGACCCCGGTAAAGAGAATGTGCTTACCTCCATTAACTTCGGGCACGGGCTTCCCCGGGCGCTGACGGTCCCCGGCGTCCCCGTGGCCGCCATTGCCGACCTCAGCACCTACGGAGTGCTCACCAGCATCAATGACCAGGCGCAGCGGTCCAAGGCCCTGGACCTGTTCGCCCGGATGTACTCCCCGGCCATCGGCGCCGGCGCGGTGGGCGACTACCTGCGCAGCACCGGCATGGACGCCCTCAAGGGCGCCGACATCGTCAAGGTGGCGCCCGAGAGGTACTCCTCCAACGTGGAGTACCCTAGCACAGAGATCGGCGGTCACCTGCGCGACATCGCCCAAGTGTACTTGGCCGACCTGGGGACCCGGATCTTCTACACCCAGCAGCCCGGCTTCGACACCCATGCCGGGCAGGCGCCGATGCATCCGCAACTGTGGAAAGAGGTGTCCGAGGGTGTCACCGCTTTCTTCGACGATCTGCACGAGCACGGCCGGGGCGACGATGTGGTCATGTACCTGTTCAGCGAGTTCGGCCGCCGTGTCCACGACAACGGGTCCGGCACGGACCACGGCGCCGCCGGCGTATCATTCGTCATCGGTGACCCGGTGAAGGGCGGCATGTACGGCGAGTACCCGTCCCGGAAGGCAGAGAACCTGGAGCAGGGTGACCTGGTCCCGAACTACGACTTCCGCGGGGCCTACTCCACCATCATCGAAGACTGGCTCGGCCTGGACGCCAAGCCCATCGTCAACGGCAACTTCGAGAAGCTGTCCTTCCTGTAGGTCAGCGCTCACACCGGTAGCGGCCCCATGCAGGGGCCGGTTACGGAAATGTTAGGCCGGCCGGAGGTTTCCCTCGCCGTGTTGCGGCGGGCAAGTCAAAGGCCCGTGGGAGCTGTGAGAACGGCCCGTTCGGGCAAGTTCGGAGCTTCCGGGGCAGCAGCCATCCGGGATGTTGACGGGTGTCGACAAAGGATCGCGGCACGTGGCGGGGGAATCGGCCGGGAGATTACTCAAGGGGGATAGATCATGGCACAGAATACTGTAGCCTCTGGGCGCGCCTGGATATACAGCCACAACGTGGGTCGTGGCGCAGCGGCGGGCAACGGGTTCCGATTGCCCGTCGGAGTCGCCGCAGCCAAGAACAATGTGCTGTTCGTGGCCAACCGGGGCCTCGCGGCTTCTGCCGGCGGCACGGTCGGGGTCCGGATCAGCAAGGTTACCTTGGACCACAAGTTCCTCGGTGAGTTCGGAGGGAACGGTGACAGCCCCGGGGAGTTCACCTGGCTCACTTCCGTGGCCCTGGACCGGGCCGAGAATGTCTACACCACCGACGAATGGCTGGACCGAGTCACCGTCTTCGATAACGACGGAAAATTAATCAAGACTTGGGGCGAGTCGGGGGACGGTGAAGGGCAGCTTCGGGGACCTTCCGGCATGGTTTTCGACGCCGATGAAAACCTGCTCATCGTCAACGGCGGTAACAGCCGCGTCCAGAAATTTACCAAGGACGGCAAGTACATCAGCGGATTCGGCAAGAAGGGCAGCGGCGAGGGCGAGCTGGACATGCCCTGGGGCATCAATACCGACAAGGACGGCAACATATATGTCGCCGACTGGCTCAACAACCGGGTGCAGAAGTTTAGCCCCGATGGCGCATTCCTGCTCACCTTCGGCCAAGGCGGCAGCGGCCCCGGCTCCCTCGACCATCCCGCGGGGGTGGCGATCGACGGCGACGGAGACGTATACGTGGCCGACTCGGAGCACGAGCGGGTGGTCATCTACGACCCCAGCGCCAAGCTCCTCGCCTACTTGACGGGAGACGCCGTCGAGGCGTCGCCGTGGGCCCAGATGTCCATCGACGCCAACCCGGACGTGGCGAAAGCCCGGAGGCGGGTCGATGATCTGGAGCAGCAGCAGCGGACCTTCCGGATTCCCACGAGTGTGGCCTTCGACCGCGAGAACAACCGCCTGATCGTCTGCGACACACAGCGGAGCCGGCTTCAGATTTACGAGAAGGACAACAGTTACCAGGACCCGCAGCTCAACCTGTAGGGCAAACCCAGGCCCGCAACCGGTGCAGAAGACAACCGGCGTCCCGAAAAAGGACGCCGGTTGTCTGTTTTGGCTGGGGAGAGCAGGACGGGCCGGCGTCAATTCTCGGATTCAAAGCCCTTTGGCTGGCGGCGTGGGTGAGCTGACCCCTCGGTCCCCGCTTTGTAAAGAGAAGATGTAGATGGCCTTGGCCGGCTATTTTCGTGGCCCCGGATAGCTGCGCCACGGCTAGTAGGAGATCCGATACTTCTCGCACGCCGCTTCGTCCAACTCCATGCCCAGGCCCGGAGCCTGGGGAGCGACCAAATGCCCGGCCTCCAGCGTCAGCCGGTTCTTGAGGATGGGGCCGGACCTGGGCAGGTATTCAACCAGGTGCCCGTTGGGCACGGCCGCCAGCAGGTGGACGCTGACCTCGGTCATGACGTGTCCCGCCACCGGTATCCCTCTGGCCTGAGCCAGGTTGGCCGCCTTCATCCACGGCGTGATACCGCCCACGCGTGGCAGGTCGATGATGGCGATGTCCACGGCTCGGGCCTCGAAGGTCTTCTGGAAAGCGTCCAGGCCGAACAGGTGCTCCCCCGCCGCGATGGGCACGTCCAGAACGTGGGCCAGGTGGGCCAGCCCGGCCAGGTTCTCGTGGGATACCGGGTCTTCCAGCCACACGATTCCCGCCTCTTGCAGGGCCCGGCCGGTTACCACCGCCTGGGCCTCGTTCCAGCTTTCGGTGGCGTCCACCATGATGCGGACGTCCGGGCCGGCGGCCTCGGTAGCGGCCCGCACCCGGGCCACCTCCTTGGCTGGGCTGTCCTCGTTCCCCACCCGGACCTTGAGCATGTCGTAACCCTCGGCCACGTGGGCCTGGGCCGACCGGGCCAGCTCATCCAGCGACAGGTTGTACCACAGGTTGTCGCTGGCGTAGGCCCGGACCCGGTCCCGGTAGCCGCCCAGGAGGCGGTAGAGAGGCTGCCCCACCGACTTGCCCGCGGCGTCCCAGAGGGCGATATCCAGGATCGAGATGGCCATGTTCAGCAGGCCGCCCGGCCCGGTCCAATCGCCGGCCCGTTCCATACGGGAGCGGGCCGCCTCGATCTCCATGACGTTCATCCCGATTAGCAACTTGCCCAGCTCGCTGGCCGCTTGGGCCAGGGATTTCAGCATGGTGGGCCGGAAAGACACGAGGAATCCGATGCCCTGAACGCCGCCGGCAGTGGACACGCGGGCCATGACGTGCCAGTTAGAGCTAACCGTGTGGCCGGTCGCCTTGTACTCTCGCTCCGCCGGTATATCCAAGACTTCAATGTCGACACGGGTTATCTTCATGATGTCACCCTTGACGCCTGGGCCGGGTTTGAGTTGGGCGAAGACCCGACCGGGCGTCCCCTGGACCGAAAACCGTCTTCGACGCCGGCGTCCCTCGATTCGGCTGTCCCGGAATTCAGCTCAATATTACTCTCATGGCGGCGGTGGGCGCCAGGCCGGGCCGCAATCACCTGGGAGGTAGGTTCGCCACCGGCCTACCCTGATCCGTAATTGGAAGCACTTTTCTCGCCCGCCCCGGCCCTTCGGCCGGCCCTCTGCTTGCGGCTGGTTCCCCCCTGCCGTTGCCCCGCTCACAGGCGTACCGTATAATTGGGCACGGAAAGGTATTACGGAATGGTATCATTGACTCCATGTTATTGACCATCGACATCGGCAACACCATGGTCACCATGGGCGTGTTCGACGGGAACCGCCTGGCGACGACTTTGCGGGTAGCCACCGAGACCCGGCGGCTGGCCGATGAATATGGGCTGCTCCTCACCAACCTGCTGGGCGTCAACGGGGTCGAACCGTCCCAGATCGACGCCGTCTGCATGTGCAGCGTGGCGCCCTCCCTCACGCTGGTCTTCGCCGAGGTCTGTGAAGTCTACTTCGGCGTGAAGCCGCTGACGGTCTCGGCCGGTGTGCGGACCGGTCTGCGCATACTGTACGACAACCCCAAGGATGTGGGGGCCGACCGGATTGTCGACGCCGTGGCGGCCATCAGCTTGTACGGAACGCCGCTGATCGTCGTGGACTTCGGCACAGCCACCGTTTTCGACGCCATCTCCCGGGACGGCGTGTACCTCGGGGGCGCCATCGCCCCGGGGGTCAACGTGGCCGCCGAGGCACTGTTCCTGAACACCTCTCAGCTTCGCCGGGTGGAGTTGGTGGCCCCCAAGACGGCCGTCGGACAGAACACCTCCGCCGCGCTCCAGTCTGGTCTGGTGTTCGGCTACGCCGGGCTCGTGGACGGTATTGTGGGGCGGTTCAAAGACGAGCTTGGGAAGGATGCGAAGGTTATCGGCACCGGCGGCCTGGCTGGGATCATATCCAAGGAAACGGATATCTTTGACGCCGTGAACGTCGACCTCACGCTCATCGGGCTGCGGCTCATCTACGAGATGAACCAGCAAAGGCCCAGGACGTTGGAAGAGACACGTGGCCGCATCTCTAACTGATAAACACATCGTCCTGGGAGTCACCGGGAGCATTGCCTGCTACAAGGCCGTGGACCTGGCCAGCAAGCTGGTCCAGGCGGGGGCCCTGGTGGACGTGGTGATGAGCTACGGGGCCACCCGGTTCGTCACGCCCCTTTCCTTTAGCGCCATCACCCACCGGGAAGTGGTGACCGATGCTTTCGAGGCCAGCTCGGAGTACGGCAATGAGCATGTGGCACTGGCCCAGCGGGCCGGCATCATCGCCATCGCCCCGGCCACGGTGCACTGCATCGCCAAGCTGGCGGCGGGATTGGCCGACGATCCGCTGACCACCACCGTCTTGGCCGCAACCTGTCCCCTCCTCGTGGCCCCGGCCATGGACGGCAACATGTACAACCACCCGGCCACGCAGGAGAACCTGGCCAAGCTCCGGGGGCGGGGCGTCGTCATCGCCGGGCCGGCGCTGGGCCGGTTTTCCTCGGGGCTGGTTGGCATGGGCCGGCTCCTCGAGCCCTTAGACCTGATGGGCCACATCGCCGCCACCCTGGGGCGGGATGGCGACCTGGCCGGGCGTACCGTAGTGGTCAGCGCCGGCGGCACCATGGAGGCCATTGACCCGGTGCGGGTGATCACCAACCACTCGTCGGGAAGGATGGGCTACGCGTTGGCCGAGGCGGCCCGCGACCGGGGTGCGAAAGTGGTTCTGGTGGCGGCGCCGACCGGCCTGCCCGATCCCACCCTGGTCGAGGTAGTCCACGTCAGATCGGCCCAGGAGATGTGCGACGCTGTCCTGGGACACCTGGGGGGCGCCGACGCTCTGATCATGGCGGCCGCCGTAGCCGACTACCGGCCCGCCACCGAGGCGGCCCAAAAAATCAAGAAATCCAGCGACGATCTGACCATTTCCCTGGCCAAGACGGTGGATATTCTGGAGGCGGCCAAGGGCAGCTTCGTAAAGGTGGGCTTTGCCGCCGAGAGCCAGAATCTAGTGGAAAACGCCAAGGTGAAGGTGAAGAAGAAGGGCCTCGACCTGATCGTGGCTAACGACATCACCGACCCTCAGAGCGGTTTTGGCGTCGACACCAACAAGGTGTCGCTGATCGGCAGCGACTTGCGGGTGGAGGAGTTGCCCCTGCTGACCAAGTACGAGGTGAGCAACCGCATCTTGGACCGGATTATCCCCCTCTTTCGCGCCTAGACCCACTGGCAGGGGTTCATTTCACCGCGGAGGCGCTTAGTTAAGAAGGGTGGTGTGGATTGGCGACGGGAGTCGGCCCTTTGAAGCCGGTGGATGCGGATTAACCCCCCTCTCAATCTCCCCCTTCGCATGATAGAAGAAACAGTCCTCTCTCTCTCTTGCGAAGGGGGAAGATCAGGCTAGGGGCCCGTAGTACCAATTGGGAACGGTACTAGCCGGAAACCGCCTCTTTGAACCGGCGTATGGCCTCGATATGCTGGTCCGGTCCTTCCAGCCCGGCCTTCATGGTGTTCACCGAGACGTGGGTGGCCCCCACCTCGGTCCAGGCCTGGGCTAATTTGTTCCACTCTTTTGGACCGTCCCCGTCGGCGAGACTGATTCGGCCTTCAATCCCAATTGAATTTGGGTCTCCCCCGCTTCCCTGGCGTACTCCCGCATTTGCTCGATGCGCGCTTGGCCGGCGCTGTCGGGCCGGAACTGGGGGAACCATCCGTCGCCCATGCGGCCCACGCGGCGTACCACCCGCTCGGCGCCGCCGCCGAACCAGATGGGAATGGGCCGCTGCACCGGCAAGGGGTTGATTCCAGCGTAGGTAACCCGGTGGTACCGGCCACTGAAGTCGACCACTTCCTGGGTCCACAGGGCGCGAAGTAGCTCTATCTGCTCCACGCTGCGCCGGCCTCGGTTGTTGAAATTCTCCCCCAGGGCCTCGTACTCCACCTCGTTCCAGCCGATTCCGATCCCAAGCCGGAGGCGTCCCCCGGAAAGGACATCTACCTCGGCGGCCTGCTTGGCCACCAGCGCCGTCTGACGCTGCCCGAGGATCAGCACCCCGGTGGTCAGCTCGATGCTCCGGGTTATTCCGGCCAGGTAGCCGAATAGCACGAAGGGCTCGTGGAACAGGCTCGTGTGCTGGTAGGGCCGGCTCCAGTTCTCCCGTTTGCTGGGGTCGGCGCCCAGGACGTGGTCAAACACCAGCAGGTGGTCATAGCCCAGAGACTCGGCGGCCTGGGCAAAGTCGCGGACCGCGGCCGGGTCCGCCCCGATTTCGGTCTGAGGGAAGACTGCCCCTAGTCGCATGGTAACCTCCTCGCATCAGAGAATAGGCTGCACCGGCGAACTGAATCGATTCCGCGGATTCAGCGCTACCGCCTCTTGGACCCAGGACTTAAACTGGCCGGCCCGGATGTCGCCCATCCGCTTGACTTTCACGTGGCGCGTCTTATTGCCCCGGCTCGATTGTAGCATGCGCCGGCCGGTGCGGACGGACGGGAAATCCGGCTTGCGATTCGGCGACGTGGTCAGATTCCGGGGATCGGTTCATAGGTTCGGCGCCTGAAACGTTGACAGCCTGGAGGCCCATCAATACACTTTGGGATAGGCGGCGTCCCCTTCCGGAGCAGGACCGGCCGAGTGATACGAGCCGGGCAGGCACAGGCGGGCCGGATGGCCAATACTTTGCGAATGGCGTCGCCAAGGGATGCGCGTGAGGACTCTTTTCTTAATAGTATCCGTAGTTCTCCTGGTTGGAGTCGCCTGCGGCCAAGAGCTTAGCACGCCCGGCCCGGCCGCTACGAGCACGGTTTCACCGGCGGCGGAGCCCGCCGCATCCACACCGGCGAAAACCCCGGACCGGGCTACCGGCACCGCGGCGAAGCCAACAGGCACGCCAAGGCCCAAAACCGCGGCGCCGGCGCCGCCGGCTGCCGCCCCGGAGGCGGCTGCTGTCCCGGTGGCCCCGGAGGACCAAGCGGTGGAGGGCGCCACCCTGGTGAGAGTGGGCCGTGAGCCGCCTACCTTGGACCCTCACCTCACCGTGGATACCGACTCCGCGATGTACATCGTCGAAGTGTATGGCGGGCTGGTAACGATCGAGCCCCAGAATCCCCATGACCTGTTCAACCCGCAGTTGGAAATCGTGGGAGACCTGGCCGAGGCCTGGGAGATTAGCGACGACGGCCGGACCTACACCTTCCACCTGAGGGAAGAGGGCAGGTTCCACAACGGCAAGCCTGTCACCGCCCAGGATTTCAAATGGTCCGTCGAGCGAATCGGAGACCCCAGCACCGAGTCCCCCGTGGCGGCCGTTTTTCTGGGAGATGTCGTCGGATTCAATGACAAACTCGATAGCAAGACCACGGAAGTAAGCGGGGCTCAGGTCATCGACGAGCATACCTTGGCTGTGACCGTCGACGCTCCAAAGGCTTACATCTTGGCCAAGCTCACCTATCCCACCGCGTTCGTGCTGGACCGGGACGATGTGGAAGGAGATCCGTTCTGGTTTCGTGATCCCAACGGTACCGGGCCGTTCCGGCTGGCGGAGTACATCCCCGGGGAAGTGCTGAGGCTGGAGAGAAACGAGGCGTACCACCTGGGGGCGCCCAAGCTGGAAGAGGTGCGGTACCTTCTCAGCGGCGGCGACTCGTTACTGATGTACCAAAACGATGAGATACACGTCACCGGCGTGAACCTTTTGAACCTGGAGGGGATGCTGGACCCGTCCCATCCGTTGAACCAACAGCTCCATCAGGCGCCTCCCAGCTTCGATCTGTCCTATATAGGGATGAATGCCAGCCTGGCGCCTTTTGACGATCCCAAGGTGCGGCAGGCCTTCAACTACGCGATAGATAAGGAAACACTGTCCAGCGCGCTCTACCAGGGCCTGGTGGCGCCGGCCAAGGGAATTCTTCCTCCCGGATTTCCTGGATACAACCTGGATATCCAGGGTTATGAATACGACCCGGCGAAGGCCAAGCAGCTTCTGCTGGAATCGAAATACGGCGAAAACATGGACGAGTTCCCTCGCATCACCTTCACCCTCCCCGGATCCTTCGGCGCCCCGGTGAGCCCGGTCATGGAAGCGATCATGCAGATGTGGCGGCAGAGCATGGGAATCGACATGGAGATCTTGCAGACGGAGTGGGCCATATTCCTTCAGGACCTGCATCAGAACCGTTTCCAGATTTTCGGCGGCCTGGGCTGGATAGCCGACTACCCAGACCCGGAGAATTTCCTGGATGGCCTCTTTCACTCCGAAAGCGACAACAACAACACCGGGTATTCAAATCCGGAGGTGGACCGGCTGCTGGAAAAGGCCCGGTTGGAGCTGGACCAAGAGGCCCGGTTCGCCATCTACCACACGGTAGAGAAGATGATCATGGAAGACGCCCCATGGGTGCCCCTGTGGCACGGTGAAAGCGGCTTCGTGCTGTGGAAGCCTTACGTGAAAGACTACTTCCTGTTCCCATTGATCATCCCAAAGCTGAGATACGTGTACATGACGGAAAAGTAGGCCCGGACAGCCGGTAGCAACTACTACCGCGCCGGCGCAAGCAGCCAGAACCAGGAGCGCTGAGCGGGTTGCCCGTAAAGTGCCGTTTGCATCACAATTTTTCGGCCGCTCCTCTAGGTGACTCATGGAAAGTGGGGAGAACAAAGGCTCCGAAATCGCCGAGTTCCTAGCCGGCGTCGATCTGTTCAGGTATGTGAAGCCCGACGCCCTGGAGAGTCTGGCGCCCCGGATAGGGCTTGTCTACCTTCCGGAGGGGCCGATCGTCAAAGAATCCGACCCGGTGGACGGGCTCTACATCATCAAGTCGGGGATGGCGAAAGTGACCAAGTCGGCGGAGCGATGGGAAGCGGAGGCGGTACTGGCCATCCTTCGCCCGGGACAGTGTTTTGGCGAAATCGGCCTGATTGACGGTCTGTCCCGTTCGGCCAACGTGACCGCCATGGAGCCCACCCAATGCTACTTCCTGCCCAGGGAGGCCTTTCTCCAAGCCCTGGAGGAAAGCCCTGAAATCGGCGCCGGAATGCCGCCGGCCCTGGCCGCCATGGTCCGGAGCGCCGACCGGTGGGTAGCCCAGCTTCTCTGAAGAACACCGGGAGGAACACCAGCAGCCGCTCGGCTATTGCCCGGTGGCCCCGGCCGGCAGACCCCTGTTGCCCCATCTCGATGCCCCTCGCCCGGCAGGTCCCGCCGACGCTGCCTCTCACGTAAGACCCGTGCAGACCCGGCCGGGCCACGCGGCCGATTATTGCCCTGCCGCCTACGCTACGGCGTAATCTGGCCGGCGGCGGATATCTGGACCGTCTTCAGGAAACCGTCGGAGCCGTTACCGGAGTAGGCTATGGCGTATGTCGTGCCTGAGATGGGAATTATGTTGGGGGTCTTGCCCTTCACTGTATCAAACTCCAGGGTGTCGATTGCCGCGTCTGTGATCTGACCGCTGGTGGCAATCGTGATGGTCTTCAGGAACCCGTCATCTCCATTACCAGCATAGGCGATGGCGTAGACGTTGCCCGAGATGGGGATGATGTTGGGGGTCTTGCCCTTCACTGTATCAAACTCCAGGGTGTCGATTGCCGCATCGGTAATCTGACCGCTGGTGGCAATCGTGATGGTCTTCAGGAACCCGTCATCTCCATTACCAGCATAGGCGATGGCGTA
>PVBE012763026.1_pt1 | contig 57578 bp, 45 predicted proteins | sample 1631181 | NCBI WGS metagenome assembly PVBE01 (sample SAMN08397723, study PRJNA350692) | Marine metagenome, whole genome shotgun sequencing project. | isolation source: water | place: Pacific Ocean | collected 2012-04
CCTGGACCAGAGGAAGCAGGTCCACACCCATCTGACCCAGAGCAAGGACGTGGAGCTCCGGCGCAATCTGGCCAAGGTCTTGGGCGAGAACCCGCTACCTCAGGATTACGAGCCTCTCGTGGCTGCCCTGGACGACCCGGATCGTGAGGTCGCCATCCAGGCCGCTCGCGGCCTCTCCTCTCTGGGAGACGAACGCGCGGGTCCCATTCTGCGTGAGAAGTCTGCGCGGGCCGAGGACTCCAAGCTGTCCAAGGAGTTCGCGGAGGCCGCGACGAAGTTGGGTGGCTGATCGCCTCTGGAGATCGTAGGAGATCAGAAGCTGACCTCCACCCCCAGGTTGAAGGCACGGCCTTCTCCAGCGATGTCGCTCGGGTACTTGGCCACGATGTTGCCGTCGTCGTCGGTGGTCGTGGCGTTTGCCTTGTCCAGATAGCTGAGGGTCTGGTAGCGCTTGCCCAGGACGTTGTGGATGCTGAGGTCCACGCGCACCCGGCCCTGCGCAAGGGTGGTGGTTGAGATGGCGAAGTGTGCCAGGGCGAAGGGGGGACCGTCGTTGAGGCCTGCGTCGCGGGCCCACTCCCAACGAGGTCGGTAGCCGTAGGCATCCAGCATGCCGGTCAGGGCCAGGCCGTCCACGGGCCGCCAGGTCAGTCGTCCGTGCACCATGTGAGCAGGGAACTCGTAGATCGCGCGGTTCTGCAAGGTGGCTGGGGCCAGCAGGTCCCCGCTGCTACCCAGGCTGCGGTCATCGATCCGACCCCGGGTCCAGGACCAGGCGATGTCTCCGTCGAGCGAGTCCCACTCGACCATCGCACCCAGCTCGGTGCCAAAGATGTTGGCTCCACCGCGGTTGACGTACTGATTCAGGTCCGTGCCCTTGTCGATGGTGTTGTCGAGCAGGCTGAGGAAGGCCGCTCCACGGACCCCGAACCAGGACACCGGGCGGTAGTCCAACTCCAGCTCAGCCGTGCGGATGGTCTCTGGCTTCAGGTTGATGTTTCCCGCGGTGAAGGGGAAGTCGCCGTCCTCCATCTCCACCTCCACCAGCAGCTCGCGGGCGGTAGGCGCCCGGAAGGCCTGGCCGAAGAGGAGCTTGGCCGTCAGCGCATCACTGGGGACTGCCAGGATGCCCAGGCGAGGAGACAGGTAGGGGGAGCGGGCCATCACGTTGTAGTCGGCCCGAAAGCCCCCGGTCAGCTCCAGCCAGTAGAGCGCCGTCCAGGTGTGCTGGGCATAGACAAAGGCATCCACGATGAGGTCGTCGGGCGCGGTGAAGCCTCGGCTGACCTCGCCGTTGCTGTAGGTGTCGTCCCACAGCTGAACGATCTGCATGGCCTCGACGCCGATTCCGCCGACGTTGATGTGGCCCGCTGCGGGCCGGACCTGGTACTCCAGCGCCATGCCATAGCGGCGCGAGTGCTTCGCGGTCTCGACCAGGACGCTGCCCAGCGAGGCGGAGAGTTCTCCGGTGTCGGGGTCCTCGGTGACGGACACGCCGGTGTTGAAGCCGTAGAGACCGGGATTGTCGTGATCCTGCCAGTACAGTCGGGGGCGCAGGAGCAGATCGTGGCCCGGCTTGAACTCTCCAGTCAGGGCCACGAAGTCGTTGCGGTAGCCCAGGTTGAACTCATCCTTGGACTGGAAGAGCACGTCGTACAGGTCGTCCTGATCCTGCGTCAGGTAGGTGTGCTCGTAGTCCACGTGGTCCAGTGCCAGCTGCCACCGGTTCACGTTCAGACGGAGCCCGGCGTTGACGGAGTTGACCGGGTCGGCCCCATGCACGTCTCGTCGGCCCTTGGGGCTACGGTCCTCGCCATCGCCCAGCGCACCGTGCCAACGGGCATAGGCCATCACCGTGGAGTTGCGGTCCTCCAGACGTCCCCCCGCCACGACGCTGGCGTCACGTCGGAAGGCGCTGCCCCCTTCGACCCGAGCGAAGCCACCCTGGAGATCCTCGGGGCTGTAGGTGACGATGTTGATGACACCGGCGAAGGCGTTGGTGCCGTAGATGGCGCTGCCCGGACCCTTGATGATCTCGACCTGCTTGATCATCGACATCGGGATGTACTCATCCAGCCAGGCGTGGGTGTAGATGCCGTCGTACCAGGGCACCCCATCGACGAGGATCAGGATCTTGTTGTTGTCCGGAGCGGTCACGCCACGGACCCAGCCAAGGCTTCGACCCTCCGGGCTGGTGGACAGGTACACGCCGGGCACCATGCGGAGCACGTCGGACAGGGTTCGGCAGCCTCGTTCCCGGAGCTCTGCATCGGTGTACACCGTCACGATGGCCGGAGCCTGCCGCGCCGTCTGAGCGTATCGGGAGGCGACCGTGGTGATGCGCTCCTCCAACATGAAGAGATCCGCTTCGTCGGGCTCCGTATAGGGATCGACGGGTTCCTGGGCGAAGAGGACGGTGAGCAACAGCACGGATGGGATGTTAGAACGTAGTCCTCTGATGCTTTCCCATAGATCGGCCGAACCCCGTCCTTTGAGCGCTGTCGCGCTTGGGATGCGGAGCGTTTGGACGACAGGAGTTTTCCGTGCCTTCCGAGATCATCGTCAATACGACGGGGCGAGAGACCCGCGTCGCGCTGCTGGTTAGCGGCCAACTCACCGAGTTCCACATCGATCGCGGCAAGGACCGGGGGTGCGTCGGCAACACCTACCTGGGGAAGGTGGTGCGCGTTCTGCCAGGCATGCAGGCGGCCTTTGTCGATGTTGGCCTCGAGCGCGCTGCGTTTCTCTATGTCGGCGACATCTACCCGGAGTTCATCGATGCCAAGGGCAACGAGGGCGAGCAGGCATCGCGTAGCCGCCCCCGCGCGGGGCAACCGGCCATTCAGGATCTGCTGACCGAGGGTCAGGAGATCCCCGTCCAGGTGGCCAAGGACCCGATCGGGACCAAAGGCGCACGGCTGACCACGCACATCACGCTGCCCGGTCGCTACATCGTCTTCATGCCCACCGTCGAGCACGTCGGCATCAGTCGGCGCATCGAGAAGGACAAGGAGCGCCGCCGGCTGAGGGATTTTGTGGAGAAGCATCGCCGCAAGGGTGCTGGCTTCATCGTGCGCACGGTCTGTGCAGGCAAGAGCGAAGAGATCCTGCAGCGCGACATGGACTACCTCCTGAAGACCTGGGAGAAGATCCAGCGCCTGAGGGGGGAACAGAAGGCACCCAGCCTCCTGCACGCGGACTACGGCCTCGTGCTCCGCTTCCTGCGGGACAACCTCACCGATGCCGTCGAGCGCATCGTGCTCGATGACCGGGCTCTCTTCGATGAGGTGCAGGGCTTCATGAGCGACTTCATGCCCTTCTTCAAGGACAAGGTGCAGCTCTACCGGGGGCAGGAGCCCATCTTCGACGTCTACGGAGTGGAGACCGAGATCTCACGGAGCCTTGGCCGCAAGGTGTGGATGAAGAGTGGTGGCTACCTGGTCATCGATCAGACCGAGGCGCTGACCGCCATCGACATCAACTCGGGCAAGTACGTCGGCCAGTCCTCACTGGAGGAGACGACAACGGCCATCAACCTGGAGGCCGTCAAGGAGATCGTCTACCAGCTGCGGCTTCGGAACATCGGCGGCATCGTCATCATCGACTTCATCGACATGGACAAGGAGTCCAACCGGGAGAAGGTCTACAAGTCCCTGGAGGACGAGACGCGAAAGGACCGAGCGCGCACCAACGTGCTGAAGATCAGTGAGCTGGGCCTTGTCCAGATGACCCGTAAGAGGGTGCAGGAGGATCTCACCAGCTACCTCACGGAGGCCTGTCCGTCCTGCGAGGGCAACGGCCTGCTGCGAAGTCGGGAGACCGTCTGCTTCGACATCTTTCGTGAGGCTCAGCGGGAGGCGGCGCGAAACGTCCGCCGCGAAGTCATCTACGTCAACGCACACCCCAGCGTCGCGGACATGCTCTACAACGAGGAGTTCGAGTCCATGGACCAGTTCGAGCGGGATCTGGGCAAGAAGCTGGTGGTGCGAGCGCTTGGGCACTACCACCCTGAGCGCTTTGAGGTGTACTCCCGTTGAGAGGGGACTACCCTGAAGTCTGATGCGCGCCTTCATCAACTCCTTCTTCAGCCACCTCCAGAGCGCACTGCTCGCTGGGCTGGCCGTAGTGCTTCCGGTGGGCATCACCGTCTGGGTGGTCTTCAGCTTCGCCTCGCTGGTCGACAGCGTTCTCGACATCCTTCCGCCGGGCGTCAATCCGGAGCATCTGCTCGACCGCGATCTGCCGGGCCTCGGCATCCTCATCGCGGTCGTCCTCGTGACCGCTGTGGGCGCCGCGACCAAGTACTACATCGGCCAGCTCCTGGTGGCCTGGGTGGAAGCCCTGCTGCTCAGGCTGCCGCTGTTGTCCGGGGTCTACCAGGGCTTGAAGAAGCTGGTCGACACGCTCTTCAGCAGGGACGGCATGCAGTTCCGCCAGGTCGTCCTCGTGGAATATCCGCGTCGTGACGTGTGGGCGGTGGCCTTCCTGACCGGCCACCAGACCGAGTGGTTGTTGGCCCGCGATGAGTTCAACAGCGACACGCCCGTGAGTCTCTTCCTGCCCACGACGCCCAACCCCACGAGCGGCTTCTACCTCCTGGCTCCTGCCCGAGACGTCCGTCTCCTCGATCTGACCGTGGAGGAAGCGTTCAAGCTGATCATGAGTGCCGGAATCGTGCACCCGGACGAAGGGCGTGCCCTCACCAGCATCACGCCGGACATGTTGGACCAGGAAGCGTCTTAGACGGTGGCCTACACGGAGAAGCTCGAGGGTGAGTTGATCACCTTTCGCTTCCAGGCCGAGGACGGCAGCTTTGCGGTAGCGGTCATCAAGACCGATGACGGTGAGCAGATCGCGGTGGGGGCAATCGGACACCTGCAGGCCGGGGCCTGGTTGCTGCTGGAGGGACGCTGGACCGAGCACCCTCGCTTCGGAAGCCGCTTCCGTGTGCAGAGCTTCCTGGTCGACGACCCTCGCACCCACCGCGGCCTGGAGCGCTATCTCGCCAGCAGCTCCATCAAGGGTCTGGGACCGGCTCTGGCGGGGCGCCTTGTCGAAGGCTTCGGCCTGGAGCTGCTCCGCGTCCTGGACGAGTCCCCCGAGCGCCTGCTCGAGATTCGCGGCATCGGCAAGAAGCGCCTGAAGGAGATCGAGGCGCAGTGGGACCGAGAGAAGGCTGGCCGGGAACTCGCCATCCTTCTGCGTGGCCACGGTCTGGGCGCGGCGGTCGTCAGTCGGATCATCGATCGCTACGGTGACGCGGCCATGGGTCGGGTGACCAGCGATCCCTATCGCCTGGCGGACGAGATCCGGGGTGTCGCCTTCCGCACTGCAGACGCCATCGCTCGCAGCGTGGGCATCGCGGTGGACGATCCCCGACGGCACGATGCCGCCGTGCACTGGATCCTGTCGCGGGCAGAGGGCTCTGGTCACTGCTTCCTCCCTCACGGGGAGCTGGTCAAGCAGCTGCGCGGGCTCGGGCTCGAGCTCGATCTCGGCCGCATGCTCCTCGCGGGCCAGGTGGTGGTGGAGAACGCCTCGGACCCGCGGATCCGACCGGTCTACCGGAGCGCCACACACGCCCGTGAGCGCTGCGTAGCCGAGGATCTGCGCTCCAGGCTGAGCCGCGCTGAGCGGGGACCCGTGGCGGCGGATCTGCTGCAGGCGGAGCAGCGCGTGGGACTGAGCCTGGCAGTGGGGCAGCGCAAGGCCGTGAAGAGCGCACTCAGCCATCGTGTCTCCGTGATCACCGGGGGCCCGGGAACCGGGAAGACCACCATCGTGAGGGTGTTGGTGGCGGCGGCCAGCCTGATGAAGGAGACCTGGTCTCTCGCCGCTCCGACGGGCCGAGCGGCTCGCCGCCTGGCCGAGGCGACAGGGCAGGGCGGCAGCACACTGCACCGGCTCTTGGAGTACTCCATGCAGGAGGGGCGCTTCCTCCGGAACGAGCGGCGTCTCCTGGAGTGCGATGCGGTGCTGGTGGACGAGGCGTCCATGGTGGACCTCGAGCTGATGGAGGCCCTGCTCAGCGCTCTGCCGAGCAGCTCCCGCCTGGTCCTGATCGGCGACGCGGACCAGCTCCCCAGCGTTGGAGCTGGGCGGGTCCTGGGGGACCTCATCGACAGCGGTGTGGTCCCCGTGTGCAGTCTGGGCGAGGTCTACCGACAGGCGGCGGGTAGCGGCATCGTGGTCAACGCCAACCGCATCCTGGGTGGTCGTCTGCCGATCTCCTCCGAGCGGGAGCAGGGCGTGCGCGACGACTTCTTCGTCGTGGTCCGAGACGACGGCAGCGAGTCCGTCGCTCGAACCGTCCTGGCTGCTGTGACGCGGCTCGAGGAGAGGGGCTACGACCCTCGCGCGGACATCCAGGTGCTGACGCCCATGCACAAGGGGCCCGTCGGTACTCAGGTGCTGAACGGGGTGCTGCAGACCAGGCTCAATCCGGACGGAGTGCCGGGCGTTCGAGGACTGCGGGTGGGCGATCGGGTCATCCAGGGTCGCAACGACTACGACAACGAGGTCTTCAACGGCGATGTCGGCATCGTCGTCGGTTTCCAGGCAGGCCAGGTCGAGGTCGACTTCGCCGGGCGTCGAGTAGTCCTGGTGGGCGATCAACTGGACGACCTGTCGCTGGCCTATGCCATCAGCATTCACAAGAGCCAGGGGAGCGAGTACCCCGCGGTAGTGGTGGCTCTGGACCGGGGCCACTTCGTGATGCTGCGCCGCAGCCTGCTCTACACCGCCGTCACCCGAGCCCGTCGCTTCTGCTGTGTGGTCGGGGCTTCGAAGGCCATCGCTCTCGCCACCCGACAGGAAGGAGGCGCTGACCGTTGGACGGGACTCTCCGCCCGGCTACAGTCTCCTTGATGCTCCTCCTTCTCATTGCTTGCCAGATCGCCAATCCCGCCGCGGAAGACGACGGGGTGGTCACCATCTCGGGTTGGCTCTACGACGACCCCTTCGTGACCGAGAGCGATGAGGTCATCACCACCGCAGGCAGCCTGGAGGTACTGGACAGCATCGGGGAGCCCCTCACGGTGGACGGGGAGTCCCTGCACGACGGCATCCAGCCCTTCGATGGCTACCCGGGCTACTGGCGCTGGTGGGCCATCCCCGAGGAGCCCTACTTCCTGCGCATCAACGGGGGCGAGGGCTACCACCCCGCGCTCTGGGCAGGCTGGGGTCCGCCGGACAACGGCATCGTCCAGGCCTTGATCTTCGGTTTCCAGAGCGAAGACACCGCCGAGTGGTTCGCCTCCATCAGTGAGGCGACGGGCCTTCCCCTGGACATGGAGGGGGACAACGTTCACCTCTGGGGACACTTCGACGAGGACTACTGCACCCTGGACGGCAGTGAACAGGACTGCCCGACCGTGCAGGACATCGAGATCCGGAGTGGGCCAGACGGTCATGTGAACGTGGTGATCGGGTTTACGGTCGACCCCGAAGAAGGCACGCTTGTTCAAAGTCAGGTGGACCCCGTTCGCTATTTCTATGCCTTCAATATGGAGCCGGACTACCCGGTGGACCTGAGCGTCAGCCGCGACGGTGCCGAGGTGGTCCAGAGCTACGGCCCGGGAGCGCGCGACATCATCGCGGCCTGGTACTTCGAGGGACCATGATCCTCATGCTGCTCGGCTGTCCCCAGCCGATCCCCGAGACGGTCACCATCACGGGCTACGTCACCAACAACCCTGCGTCGGAGGACGTGGTCGTGGAGGCGCGGGTGACGGTCATGGATCTCACCTTCGAGGCCACGGACTCCACGGAGACGGACGAGGACGGGTTCTTCAGTGTGACGACGACCGCTGGAGCCCCGGTCTACTTCGACCTGGAAGCCGACGGCTTCGCTCGGACCGGCTTCTCCGGACTCGCGGGGGTGGAGGACTGGACCGTCCCCGCCGGGCAGTTGTGGTTGGAGAGCGAGGATGATCTCTCCGAACTCGAGGCCCAGTACGCAGGATGCCCCGGCGTGGGTGAGGACGGGGGCGTGATCGCCGGAGAGATCCGCTTCTACCTGGAAGGCTATCAACCCGACAACGGGGAGTGGCCACTGGCGAACACGGGTTTCGCGCGGGCGTACAGCAGCGAGGGCGAGAGCTGGGATGGGTGCCACCTGGACGAGACAGGCAGCAGCTACGACCCGGAAGCCCTGGTGACCGGAGACAGTGGCCAGTACGCGATCTTCGGCGGGCCAGCGGGTCCCGTGACACTCGCGCTCGGCTATGTGATCGAGGATGTTCCGGTCTGGGCATCCGAGTACCACATCTTCGTACCGGATGGCGGGATCGCTCCCCTCTGGCCGTCCTACGTGCCTTTTCCGCAGTAAATCGAAGAATTCAGTTCGCTTCGGGGGCTTGCATTACCTCTCGCACGTTAGTACGGTGCGTCCGTTCGCCGCGCCATAGCGCAAATACCTGACCCGCTGCTGTTGCTGCGGTACCACTTTGAAGAGGAAGAGACACAATGGGCGAGATTTCCAAGCCGGATGCCAACCCGATCGTCATCGCCATCCTGAACCTCTGGCTCGGTGGTGTGGGCTACCTCATGATCGGCCAGAAGAAGAAGGGCATCATGTGCATCGTCGGCACCATCCTTCTCTACTGCCTGGGCCTGGGCTGGATCATCCAGCTCATCGCGGCCTACGACGGATACCTGATCGGCCAGAAGCTGCAGAGTGGGCAGTCGATCGGTGAGATGGAGAATGGGCTCGAGTTCCTGAACGCTGTCTTCAAGTAAGACACCTTTCAGGGTCACCGCAGGAGAGCGGTCCCCCGGGGCCGCTCTTCTTGCATGGATCTACGCTGTGGAGGCGTCATGCCCGTGAACCCTGAAGCCGCCATCGCAGAGGCGCGGGCCAGTGGGCCCGGCACAGCCATGCTCATCTTGGGCCTGCTGGGCCTGCCCATGTCCGTGTTCGCGATCCTTACGGGGCTCTTCAACGTCGCGAAGCAGGCGCAGTACACCTACTCGGACGAAGAACTCGTCGGAACGCTGATCGGCGGCAGCATCGGCGTCGGCTTCTACGTGCTCAACTTTGTGATGAGCATCGTGGTGGCCGCTGCGGGTTGGAAGATGCGCAATCTGGAGTCGCGCACCCTCTGCATGGTCGGCGCCGTGGCGCTGGTCATCCCGTGTTGTGGGCAGATCTGGTGTTGCTGGCCGCTGGGATGCATCTTCGGCATCTGGGCGCTCGTCGTACTCACCAACGACGATGTGAAGGGAGCCTTCGATTAAGCGCCCCTGGTTGGCTGCGGTGCTCCAGGTCGTCTGCCTGACAGGCGGCCTTGGCTACATGTATCTGGGGGCCTGGAAGAAGGGTCTCCTGGTGCTTCTGGCCGTCTGGTCGCTGCACAGCCTCAACTTCGTTTGTGCAGAGAACGAGTGGAAGCTCGTGTCCATGTTCCTGGGACCCGCGATCTACATGGTCCAGATCCTCACCGGCCTGGATGCATGGAGGACTGCCCGGGCGGGGTGAGCGCGTTACCCGTGGTGTCGACCTCGGACCCATCCAGCCATGACTTTCCAGGACCTCATTCTCACCCTCCAGAAGTACTGGGGCGACCAGGGCTGTGCTGTGCTGCAGTCGCTGGACGTTGAGGTTGGAGCCGGGACCTTTCATCCCGCGACCTTCTTGCGCTCCCTGGGCCCCGAGCCGTGGCGTTGCGTCTACGTCCAGCCCTGCCGCAGGCCTTCCGATGCGCGCTATGGCGAGAATCCCAATCGGCTGGGCCACTACTACCAGCTGCAGGTGCTGATCAAGCCCAGTCCGCAGAACATCCAGGAGCTCTACCTGGGCAGCCTCGAGGCCATGGGCATCGATCTCCGCAAGCACGACATCCGCTTCGTGCACGACGACTGGGAGAGCCCCACGCTGGGTGCCTGGGGCCTGGGTTGGGAGGTCTGGTTGGATGGCATGGAGGTCACCCAGTACACCTACTTCCAACAGTGCGGTGGTCACGATCTGCGTCCCATCAGCGTTGAGCTGACCTACGGACTGGAGCGGCTGGCGCTGTATCTGCAGGGTGTGGACAGCATCTTCGACCTGACCTGGGTGGAGGGGATCACCTACGGCGACGTCTACCACCGGAACGAGGTGGAGCAGTCGGCCTACAACTTCGAGCACGCCAACATCGACGGGCTGCTGGCCAACTTCCAGAGTGCCTTCGACGAATGCCAGAAGCTGGTGGCTGCGGGCCTTGCCTTGCCTGCCTACGATCAGGCCTGCAAGTGCAGCCACCTCTTCAACCTGATGGACGCCCGGGGCGCCATCTCGGTGGCGGAGCGCGCCCAGTACATCCGACGGATCCGGGAGCTGGCTTGCCTGTGCGCGGATGCCTGGCTCGGGATTCGAGAGGAGCCGGTGAATGCCTGAGCTCTTCATCGCCGTTCGCTGTGAAGAACTGCCCGCCGTGCAGATCGGACCCGCCGTCCTGGGCCTGGAGAAGGGCGTCCGAGCCCTGCTGGAGGGTCTCGACCATGGCGCGGTACGCGTCTTCAGCACACCGCGTCGTCTCGGGGTCTCCGTGGCGGACTGCGCCGACGGCCGACCCGTCGTGGAGAAGCTCGTCACCGGCCCATCGGTGAACGCTCCGGACCGGGCCAAGGAGGGCTTTGCGCGTGGCAAGGGCGTGAGCCCGGCCGATCTGCAGGTGGTCGAGGGCAAGAAGGGCCCCGTGGTGGCGGCGCTTGTTCGGGAGGGCGGTGAGCGGACCGTGGAGGTCGTCGCTGCCGGACTCGAGAAGCTGATCCTGGGTCTTCCTTTCAAGAAGGCCATGCAGTGGGGCGAGGGTGGCGTGCGTTGGGGCCGGCCCATCCACCAGGTCATCGCGCTCTTCGACGAGCAGCGCATCGAGAGCACCGTCGCGGGCCTGCCGACCAGCGACCACCTGGTCGGCCACCGCCTGTCCGAGGGCAGCCGGTCCGTGACCGGGAGCGAGGACTATCGCTCGGGCTTGCGAGAGCTCTGGGTGATTGTCGACCGCGAGGAACGCACACAGCGCATTCGTGAGGGACTGACCCTCGCCGCTGCCGACCACGGCGTGCAGGTGGCCTGGGACGAGTCGCTGCTCGAGGAGCTCACGGACCTGGTCGAGTGGCCCGTCGTCGTCGTCGGCCGCTTCGATGAGAACCTGCTGGAGCTCCCGTCGCGCCTCTTGATGGAGTCCATGAAGGTGCACCAGCGCTACGTTCCCGCGCTGGACACCGACGGCTCCCTGAGCAACCTCTTCTTCATCACCTCGAACAACCCTGTCGGTGACGCTTCGCTCATCGCCGAGGGGAACGGTCGGGTGCTCGCCGCTCGCTTCCAGGACGCGCGCTTCTTCTACCAGGAGGACCGCAAGCTCCCACTGGCCGATCATGGGCGCGACCTGCAGAAGATGCGCTGGGTGAGGGGACTCGGCACGATGGCCGAGAAGCAGGCACGGGTGGCCGAGCTGGGCGCTGCGCTGGCGACTCGCCTTGGTGCCGACCCCGCGAAGACCCGCCAGGCGGGTGCGCTCGCCAAGTGTGACCTTCTCTCACAGATGGTGGGGGAGTTCCCGAAGCTGCAGGGACACATGGGGCGGCTCTACGCCCAGCAGGAGGGCCTCGACCCCGAGGTCTGCACGGCCATCGAAGAGCACTACCTGCCCCGCTACTCCGGGGACGCGGTGCCCGAGACAGGAGCAGGGCAGGCCCTGGCTCTGGCCGATCGGCTGGACACCCTCTGCGGCTGCTTCTCCATTGGTCTGAAGCCCAAGGGGAACGATCCCCAGGGGCTGCGCCGCGCGGCCAACGGGATTCTCGCCATCCTGCTGGCCCATGGTCACCGAATCGGCCTTGCGGACCTGGTGAACCTGTCGGGCTTCTCGGCTGAAGGGGTGGAGGACTTCATCCTGGCCCGCTTCCGAGCCCTGATGCAGGCGGAGGGTCACGCCACCGACATCGTGGATGCTGTGCTCAAGGCTGGCGGCGACGACCCCGTGGTGCTCAGGGCCCGTGTAGAGGGGCTCTCCGAGCTGAGCCAGAGCGGAGAGTTCCGCGAGCTGATGGTGGCCTTCAAGCGCGTACTGAACATCAGCAAGGCGCACGACTCCACCGACTTCGATCCCTCGCTCTTCGAGCACGACAGCGAACGGGACCTGGCCGCGGCCTACGCCGAGGCACAGGAGAGGGTGCCCGAGTTGGTCTCGGCCCTTCACGTGAACCAGGCACTTGTACACATCATCCAGGTGAAGCCGACGATCGATCGTTACTTCGACGATGTGCTTGTGAACTGCGAGGACTTGGAACGCCGCACCACCCGCCTGGGTCTGCTCTGCGCTATCTCGGATATCTTCCGGTCGATCGCGGACTTCCGGGCCATCTCGACGGAGTAACGATGAAGGTCGTCTACCAATTTGGCGGCGGCGAGGCGGACGGTAGTGCCGCCGACAAGCAACTCCTGGGTGGAAAGGGAGCGAACCTGGCGGAGATGACCCGGCTGGGTCTGCCCGTTCCACCGGGTTTCACCATCACCACCGAGGCCTGCAACCACTACTTCGCCAGTGACCACACCTGGCCCGAAGGCATGGAAGAACAGGTCCGCACGGGGGTCGCTCGCGTCGAGGCCGACACGGGAAAGCGCTTCGGTGGGACCGAGAAGCCGCTCCTGTTCAGCGTTCGAAGCGGCGCTCCGGTGTCCATGCCGGGAATGATGGACACGGTCCTGAACCTGGGCCTCAACGACGAGACGGTCGAAGCCCTGGCCCTGCGTTCCGGCCGTCCTCGCTTCGCCTGGGACAGCTACCGCCGTTTCCTGCAGATGTTCGGGGACGTCGTGCTGCAGATCCACTCCAGCCGCTTTGCGCGGGCCTGCCGCGAGCTCTTTGCGGAGCGCGAGGCCCAGGAGCTGGACGTCGATGAACTCAAGCTCCTCTGCGTTGCCTACAAGCGGGTCATCGATGGTGCCGTGGGCAGCTTCCCCGCAGACCCCTGGAAGCAGTTGTACGCGGCGATCGACGCCGTGTTCCGCAGCTTCAACACCCAGCGCGCTCGCTACTACCGTCGGACCCACGGCATTCCCGAGGACTGCGGGACCGGTGTGAACGTGCAGGCCATGGTCTTCGGCAACATGGGTGACACCAGCGCTACCGGTGTCGCCTTCACCCGTGATCCGAGCAGCGGTGCTCCGATCTTCTTCGGGGAGTGGCTCCCGAACGCCCAGGGTGAAGACGTCGTCGCGGGTACCCACACCCCGCAGCCACTGAACAACCACCGGGATCCAGACTCCACGGAGACCCTGGAACGGTCCATGCCCCAGGTCTACGAAGCCCTGGTCCAGGTGCAGGAGCGGCTGGAATCCCACTACCGGGACATGCAGGACATCGAGTTCACCGTCGAGGACGGTGACCTGTTCCTCCTCCAGACCCGGAATGGGAAGCGCACGCCCGCAGCGGCGGTGCAGATCGCGGTCGACATGGTCGAGGAGGGCATCATCAGCGAGGATGACGCCCTGGGGCGCATCGAGCCCAGCCTGCTCGAGATGGTCCTGCGGCCTGTCCTGGACCCCAAGGCCCAGCGAAAGGTCATCGGCAAGGGCCTGCCCGCCTCACCGGGCGCAGCCAGTGGCAGGGTGGTCTTCCACAGCGAGGAGGCCCAGGAGCTGCACGACCGCGGCGAGCAGGTCATCCTGGTTCGCCTGGAGACCAGCCCAGAGGACATCCAGGGCATGACGGTCTCCGAAGGCATCCTGACGAGTCGGGGTGTGCAGACCAGCCACGCGGCGGTCGTGGCCCGGGGAATGGGCAAGCCCTGCGTGGTAGGCGCCACCGACATCGCCGTGGACTATGGCCGCCAGCTCTTCTACGCCGGCGACACGGTGATTCGCCGGGGTGACTGGATCACTCTGGACGGCAGCACGGGCGAGATCATGGAAGGCAACGTGCCGACCCTGCCGCCGGCCACCGACAGCGGGGCGATGAGCCGGCTGCTGGCCTGGGCGGACGACCGAGCACGCCTACAGGTCCGCGCCAACGCGGACACCGGCCGTGACGCCCAGCGCGCCCGAGAGCTCGGAGCGGTGGGGATCGGTCTCTGTCGTACCGAGCACATGTTCTTCCAGCCCGTTGCCCTGCGGGCCATGCGGCAGCTCATCCTGGCGGAGGACAAGCGGAGCAGGCAGCGGGCCCTTTCCCAGGTACTCCCCATCCAGCGCCAGGACTTCGCGGCCATCTTCCGTGCGATGAACGGCCTGCCTGTGACCGTCCGACTGCTGGACCCCCCACTGCACGAGTTCCTGCCGGCGGCGCCGGAGGACATCTCGCAGGTCGCCGATGATCTGGGCGTTCGTCCCGAACGCCTCCGTGAACGCCTGGAACAGCTGCACGAGTCCAACCCGATGATGGGTCACCGTGGCTGCCGACTGGGCATCACCAGCCCCGAGATCTACGCCACGCAGGTGCGCGCGTTGATGGAGGCGGCGGTCGAGGTCAGCCGCGAGGGCGTCGTGGTCCTGCCGGAGATCATGGTCCCCCTGGTGGCCATGTCCGAAGAACTGGAGAGCATGCGCAAGGTGATCGTGGACACCGCCGAGCTCGTGCTCGGAGAACTCCACGAGCGGATCGACTACCGAGTGGGCACCATGATCGAGCTGCCTCGAGCCTGTCTGACGGCAGACCGGGTTGCGGAGCACGCGGACTTCTTCAGCTTTGGCACCAACGATCTCACGCAGATGGCTTGGGGCTTCTCCCGGGACGACATGTCCAAGTTCTTCAACGACTACATGCACCACGGCCTGCTGAGGACCTCGCCGCTGGCGACCTTCGACGTCGAGGGTGTGGGGCAGCTCGTCGAGACCGCCGTGCGCCTGGGGCGGAAGACTCGCCCGATGCTCAAGGTCGGGATCTGCGGTGAGCACGGCGGCGAGCCTGTCGGCATTGGCTTCTTCCACAAGGCGGGGCTGGACTACGTCAGCTGCTCGCCCTTCCGCGTTCCCGTGGCTCGTCTGGCTGCCGCCCACGCGGCACTGGGGTTGATTTGACGTTGCTGCTGCTCGTGTTCGGCTGCCTGGAGTACCGGGCTTCACCACAGGTCGGGCTCTGTGCCGACTACCCCGAGGGCACCTACGACTACGGCGAGATCGGCATTGGAAGCTGTCTGAGTGGTCCTCTGTCTCTCGATTGGACGGAGACCGGCGACGGCGAGCAGGTGCTGCTGGTCACCAACGCCAACCCCTTCCTGGAATTCACCGGGGGCAACGTGGCGGCCTACAGCGTCACCCAGATGCTGGGCCAGGGGCTTGCGGGTGATGGAACGGTCCTGGTCTCGGACGTGGCGCTCTCTTCCCTGGACATGCCGAGCTTTCCCTCCTACGCCGCGCTGGTTCCCGAACGCGACCTGCTGCTGGTGCCCAACCGGCTCACCGAGGGCTCGCGTACCCGAGTCGGCTTTGACGATCTCTACTTCGTCGATGTCGCGGAGCCTTCCGCCCTGAGCTTCGCCGGGGTCGGTCCGGATGGTGCCGAGCACATCGAGCTCATGAGCGACCCGGCACTGGTCGCCTACGACGAAGCCAGCGCCTACGCCTTTGTCGCCAATCTCACCTCCCACACCATCTCGGTGGTGGACGTGGCGGACGACCCGGTAAAGGCCATCGATGCCCGCGCGGAGGCCGCTGCGAGCCCTGCGCGCTTCTTCGACTTCGACCGCAGCGGCTCCCGCGCCGTGCGCAGCGACTTCCAGGTGCTGGACCACGAGCTGCTCGAGGACGAGCGCTGGACTCTGTCCTGGGTGGACGGCAGCTACCGCCTCTGGGTTCCCCAGACGGAGGGTGTGTACCGCATCGAGAGCGCTGGCGACGAGGACTGGACCGAGTCCGCCTTTGGTCTGGAGCTCAACGTGGAGGACCCGGGTGGCCTTGTTGGCGCCTACGCCGATCCGGGCTTCGCCGAGCTGGTCGTGGACAACACGATCGTCACCCGAATGACCTGGGAGGACGACGGCGTCATCCGCGGTGCGGTCAGCGACACCTACCTGGGCGACTGGGCCTACCAGGTGGAGCCGGTGCTCTCGCCCGGTGAAGGCGAGAGTCTGGGCGGACCTCACGAGTTCTTCGAGGACGGCATCACCTACCTCTTCTTCCACACCGATGACGGCATCGAACTGGCCACGTCCAACGAGCTGGCAACCGTGCCTGCGGACAGCGACTTCAGCCGAGAAGGCGTGGTGCTGGCCGGGGACTACGCGGACCCCTTCGTGATCTACGACGGGCAGGCCAGCACCTGGCGCATGTACTTCACCACCACGCTCGGCATCGGCCGTGCCAGCAGCACGGATCTCACGGTCTGGAGCCTGGACAGCGAGGACCTGACCGCCGGTGCGGCGCCAGCGTTGACCTACGGGAACTTCGAGTTCCGAATGTGGACCCTGCATGCGGACGGCTTCCACGTCGCTCGAAGTGCGGATGGGATGCGTTGGGAGGAGCTGGGGCTGGTCCATGCCGGGGACTTCAGCGGAGGGCCCGCCCTTCAGGCCGTCGCCAGCCGGGAGTGGTCTCTCTCGGGCGACGTCCATGGCCCGATGGCGCTCTCCGGTGACAGCGGCGACGTGCTCGTGGTCGGCAGCGTCGGCTTCACCCTGCAGCTCAGCTCGGGCTGGTCCATCGCCGGTGAGCAAGGTGTCCTGGCGGGCATCAACGGGGTGCAGGCGGATTCCTGGGTGGATGAGCAGGTCTTCCTCACCCTCATCGACGCGGATCTGGTCCGGAGCATCGGGCTTGCGGACTGGAACGACGGGTTGCCCGCAGTGCACGAAGAGCCCATCCTGGAAGGCCAGCAGGGCGCCTTCGACGCCGAGGGCGTGAGCGACGCGGTCGTCTTCGAGAACGACGGCGAACTGGTCATGCTCTTTGCCGGAGAGTCCGAGGGTGTCGTTGCCATCGGGCGAGCAACCAGCGCTGACGGGGAGTCCTGGGCCACCGACCACAGCATCGTCTTCGACGTGGGCGAGGAGTGGGACTCCGTTGCGGTTCGGCCCGGCTCCGTGGTCACCGAAGAGGACGAAAGCCTGACCCTCTGGTACACGGGCTTCAACGGCAGCCGAAGCCGTATCGGTCGCGCCACGAGCACGGACGCCGGGCTGAGCTGGACCCGAGTCGAAGGACTCGAGGACCCCTGGTGGCTCGCCGCGGGACCCGCCGGAGACTTCGACGACAGCGCCGTTCGGCAGCCCTATGTGCTCATCGATGACGAGGGCACGACGCAGCTGTGGTACGCGGGCTTCGACGGCGACACCTGGCGGGTGGGCCACGCGGTCCTCGGCGAGGATGGCTTCGAGCGTACCGAAGGCCTGGACGGGCAGTCTCGCCCGGTCCTGTCGGGTACGGACGGCAACTTCGACGCCCTGGCTGCCTTCCGACCCATCGTGCGCCAGACCGACGAAGGCGCCTACGAGCTCCTCTACACCGGCCAGGACGCCCTCATCGCGCGGGTCGGGCAGGCCGTCGCCCTGGAGCCGCACACCGTCTACCGGGATCCGCTACGGCCCACCGTTGGTGACGAGCTTGTCTTCGTCACCTCGGCAGGGGACGACGGCACCGAGTCCGCCATCCCCCTCGAGCGCACTCTGGACAGCTTCAGCACCTCTGGGCTGGCTCTCTCCTACCTGCTCGTCGACGATGAACGAGGATTCCTCTACGTCGCGAGCAAGGTCTCGCCGTACATCTACGTCATCGACATCCGGGAGGACTTCAGCGGGGACAACACCCTGGACCTGGAGGCGGTGCTCGTCGCCAACACGGACATCGGCAGTCGCGCCTTCCGCGGCCTGCTCGCACCGCCTGGAAGCCGCTGGCTCTACGCGGTGAACAACGTGCCGGAGAGCGTGATGCTCTTCGACCTGGATCTCGTCGATGACGACGATCGCGCGGATGTGTACTTCGATGCGGTCGGAGGCTACCTGGCAACGCCCCGGGGCCTCGAGGCGGATGCGGGTGCAGGCAGCCAGGCCAGCATCGGGCCCGCCCAGCTGGCTCTGAACGGGGACCTGCTCTACGTCTCCAACTTCAACGCCAACAGCATCTCCGTCTACGACCTTCGCCTGGGCGCGTATGGAGAGCGGATCGAGGACATCGAGCTCCTGGGGGAGAGCCCCCATGCTCTGTCGCTCTCCCCAGACGGCAGCTTGTTGGCGGTCGCCGAGTACGTTGGCGCGGTCTCCGAGCATCGCGCCAGCTCCTCCCTCGCGATCATCGATGTGGACCCTGACAGCGCGACCTTCCTCCAGGTCCTGGCCCGGGCGGTGAACCAGTGATTCTCCTTCTTCTGGCTTGCGACACCGATCCCTCGGACGTGTCCGAGGTCTTCGACGGACCCACCCATGCCGTGGTGCTTCACCCCGAGCAGGGCGGGCCCTTCTACGAGCCCGTGGGGATCGTGAGCAGTGAACGCAACGGTGGGATCGGCCTGCTCGACCTGAAGCATGGCTGGTACCTGGCGGACGACCCCGCCAGCCCCTTCCTGCCCAGCACCCACCTGGCCACCGGGAGCCGTCGCATCCTGGGTCCTGTCGTGGCCTATGCGCCCGACGAAACGGTCACCCTCTACGTCGCCGACCGCTGGACGCAGACCCTTCTCCAGGTGCCCTGGGTCACCGGGGTCGACGGGGCGGGTCATCCCGTCGAGATCGAGCCGGCTCTGACCGAGGACGGCGTGGTGATCGACAGCGCGGCCGATCTGAGCCTCGAGGTCGAGCTTCGTTCGGGCCGTGCGACGACGGAGACCTGGGTGCTCACCAGCGACGGCCGCGAGTGGACCGTGGAAGGGAGCCGCTCTGGAGTCCAGCGCCTCAAGCTGCGCCCGCTGGAGCCCTGGAACAGCGACGCGCGGGGCCTGGAACTCGTCCTTCGTGGCTCGGGTGAGAACGGTGACACCATCACCTTCGGTGTCGACACCGGGGTGATCGAGCACGACCTGGGTGGTGTCGTCAACGAACTGGCGCTGTTGGCGGACCAGTCCTGGCTGTTGGTGAGCGTGACGGACACCAGCACCCAGACGGCTCGCTTGCTGGCGCTCGACCCCGCGGACATCTCGATCCAGGTGGAGGTGCCGCTTCCCGCCAGCTCACATCCCTGGAGGATGGCCAGCGATCGCAGTGGGGACCTGATCTTCGTTGCAGACTCCGTCAACGCTCGGGTCTACGAGATCCTCCTGGATCGTGAGGACCCCTCCGCCAGCGCCCTGCGTACTCTCGCCACCGGCGGCCCCGTCGTGGACCTGGCCTGGCAGGGGAGCGAGGACTTCGAACATCTCTTCATCGCTGTTCAGGGCGAGAACCGTATCGACGTGCTGGACCTCGCCACCGACACCTGGCTGGACCTGAACCCGGGCACTCCGGAGCTGGACGCCATGTTCGTCGAGGCTCCTGTCACCGGGCTCGCCGCTCCACCGCACGACATCCTGCTGAAGCGGGAAGGGGACACCGGTGAACGCGAACGGGACTACGTGGTCGCCATCAGCACCTTCGAGGGCGCTCTGTTGATCATGGAGGCCTCTACGGGGTGCCTGGCCTGGGACGACACCGGACCCTATGCGGTCCTGGACGGGCTCAGCCCCTTCATCGACGTCGGCGCCAGCTCCAACCCCACCCTGGAGGCCGGCGGCGATACCCTCCGCGCGGTTCAGGTGAGCCCCTGTGCCGGCCTGACCCCGTCGCAGTCCTGGGTGCTGACCTACGACGGTTCATCCAACGACTGGGTGGTCGAAGGTGCGCTCGATGGGGCGCAGGAACGGCGGGCGGTGAGCGACCAGCGCTACGTCACGGACGACGGCGCGGTCAGCTTCACCATTCGCTCGGGGACGCAGCCGGCAAGCGATGGTGACCGCTTCCTCTTTCACGTGTTCAGCGGCGTCGGTGAAGTCGACGGCGATCTCAACAACGATGGCGTGATCACCATTGGCGAGGAGAACATCGAGGTCCCAGGTCGCCCGGCAGCGTACAGCTACCTGGCAGGCCCCGACACCGGAGCCTGGCAGGAGGTGAACCGGAAGGTGGGGGTGCTCTGGCCCATCACCAACGCTGACGAGGTGCATCGGGTGAACCTGCAGAGCGGTCAGGTCGAGGTCGTCTGGCACTGAGCTCGGCGGTCTGCTGAGACCCACTGCGGCGGCGGGAGAGACCCGCTCCGATGAGGACGAGCAGCAGCGCCGCCCATGGGCGCCTGGCTGGGCTGGTGGAGCAGGCGTAGAGAGCCTCTGGAGGGTGGGCGGCGACGACCCGCAGGTCCACCGTCGCCCGGCCGCTCAGTTCGCCATCGCTGACCTCGATGGTCAGGCTCTCCTGGCCGACCTGCAAGCCCGAGAGCACCAGCTCCGAGCCCTCGAACCAGGCCTCCACCAACTCGGGCTGCGTGATCACCGCCCAGCTGTGATCCTGACCGGCGTCGGGGTCGTTGGCGGGTACGGTCAGGCGCTTCTCCTCGCCGAGAAGCAGGGAGAGCGTTGCGTCCTCCGGCGCCGGGGGGTTGTTGAGACCGTCGCAGTCGGGTTCGGGGAGGCCCACGCCCGAGACCTCCTCCACCCAGCTGCGCACAGCGTCCACACGAACGTAGATGCCGCCGTCGCCACAGGGTGTGGAGGCGGGGATGGCTGCTCGGGAGGTGATCCCGGCCAGGTAGGGTTTGCCATTGCTGGCGACCACGAAGAGCGGTCCGCCGCTGTCGCCGACGCAGCTGTCCAGGCCTTCGCCGCCGGCGATCAGCTCGCCTTCGGGGCTGACCTCGGGGTTGCAGCCTTGTGCCGGATCGTCGCAGTCCGCGTCCGTGACCGGGAGCAGAACCTCGTGCAGAAGGTCCGTGCGTACGCTTCCCCCGGTGTCCGTCGCACCGTAGCCGACCACCCAGGCCTGTGCCTCGTCCACGAGCACGCCGGAGGCACAGCCGATCGCCAGGTCTGTCGGTTCGGCCTGGGCCTCCTGCTCCAGCAGGACCACCGTCAGGTCGTAGGTGTCGTAGGGCCGCTCGTGCACGATGTGCTCCGCGACGGCGATGAACTCACCGCTCTCCAGCTCGCTGCGGTCCTCGGCCCCGATGAGCACCGCGTCCAGGCTGACACTGTCGCAGTGTCCCGCGGTGAGCACCACCGTGGGCGCCACCAGCACGCCGGTACAGGTGGGGAGCCCGTTGTAGAAGGGCGCTGCGATCGAAGGCCACTTTCCGGCCTCGACCGGGTGACCTCCAACCACGGGCGGAGCCACGGCCAGCGCTAGAGCTGTGAGGACCAGTTGTCATCCTCCAGGCGCTGGATGAGCTCCAGCACGCCGGCAGTGAGCAGTTCGTCCGCGTTGGTCGCCACGGGCAAGAGCTCTCCCGGTCCCTCCAATCCGATTGCGACGTTCGCGTCGTTGTCCGTGGTCTGGCCCGTGAACTCCGCATCGGGGTTCAGCCGGACCCAGAGACCAGCCTCGCTGAACAGGCTCGCCAGACCATAGACGTGTGGGTTCCCCGGCACGTCCTGGACGTGATCCTGCTCCGAGCCCGTGACGATGACCTTGAGGTCTGGGAATCGGGCTGCTGCTCCGCCGGCCTGCACACCCGCGTCGCGCTGGGCGAACCAGGCCTCGGTGAACGCGGCCGGGTGCACGAAGACGTTCTCCTCCAGTTGTTCTGTGAGCACGGGGCTGTGGACTCGGAGAACTCCGACCATCAAGCCGTCCAGGATGGGTTCGTCCTGGTCGTGGACACCGTTCTCTTCGCGGTCCAGCCAGCTCCAGTCCTGACCGGTCACGGTCTTGGAGCCGTCAAAGGCGCAGGTCAGGGTCTCGCCGAGCGCACAGCTTCCTGTCTCCGGTTGCTCCAGCTCGTCCAGGATGAACTGAGGTCCGATGGGGGTCTCCCAGGTGACCAGGCCAAGAACCTCCGGGAGTTCGACTTCCTCGTCCGCCAGGGTGCTGACCATCAGGTTGCCAGCGTTGCTGCCGCCTGCCAGCAGGACGGGCCCGGACAGGGTGCATCCGAGCACGTCTCGCTCAAGGCCACCGGCGTAGCGCAGGGCGGCTGCTACAGCGCTTCGGCTGCCGGCACCGAAGCGGTCGTATTCCCCTGGGGTCTCGCCCCCACCCGGAAGACCCACCGCGATCCGGAGGAAACCCTTGGGCGCGTGGTCGCTGGGGATCTGGTCTTTGGCGTAGCTGCCCACCACCATGACGACGGGCACGCCCTCGCCGGAGAGCTGCACCACCGTGCCGGATTCCAGGGTGCGCAGACCGCGCGCATTGCACTCCCACTCGGACCCGGTGTCCCCGGGGTTCGTGCACGCGGCTAGCAGCAGAAGCATGCCCTCAGGATAGTCTGAGGCGCAGGCCGTCGTGCCACCCGGGGTGCCCCAGCTCTGCATCGAGCTCCTCCCGGAGAGCGAGCAGCTCCTCCAGTCGGTCGGCGTCGCTTCCCTGGCGCTCCAGGACCACCAGGTGCTCCAGCACCCGTTGTGCTCCGACCAGGTGGCCCACGCGAACCGCTTCAGCCAGGGCCAGGCTGTAGTGTTCCGAGGCCTGGAGCAGGCAGCCACGCGCAGCGGCCACGTCACCACGGAGGCGGATTGCTGCCGCGGCAGCATCCCGGTGGCCGGAGCGCTGGTACTGGGGGATGGCTTCGGCGAGCAGCTCCATCGCCTCCTCGTGTCGCCCCCGGCGCATGGCCAGATCTGCCCGTCGTCGGGCCAGGTTCGCGCGCATCAGGGGGAGATGACCGGCCAGCTTCTCGGCCTCGTGAAGCAGTCCCTCCGCTGCCGCGTTGTTGCCTCGGGCAATGGCCAGCCCCGCTTGTCCCAGTCGCAGATTCGCTCGCTCCAGGTCGGCTTCGTTGGCGCTGCTCAGCACCTCGTCGGCCTGCACGTAGATGGTGTCGGCGTTCAGCACCTCCCCGTGGGTAAGGGCCAGGTCGCCGACCCCCCGGAGACTGGCTGCCACGCCGATGAGATCCTCGACCTGGCGGTGGAGCGACCGTGCTTCACGGTAGCGACGGCCGGCCTCGTCCAGAAGGCCCCGTGCCAGGAGCAGGTCTGCTGTGCGCCGCATCAGGGTGGCGGCGAGGTCGTAGGCTCGCTCCTGCTCCAGACGGGCCAGCGCTTCCCGGTGACGCAGAGTGGCATCGGTCAGCAGACCGGCGTCCAGGAGCATGTCGCCCTCGGCCCAGTCCAGCAGCGCGCAGTCCTTCAGGCTGAGGGATGGCCGATCCGCTCGCTCCAGCAGGTCCCGACCCAGAGAGAGCTGACCCGCCGCCGCTGCCAGGCGTGCTGCGGCCGCTGCTGCGCGGCTGGCCTGAGCGGGGTCGGGGTGTTCGCGAGCCAGAAAGCGGAGAAGCAGGATGTCCGCTTGCTGGGCGCCGCGTGCCGGCGCTCGACCCAGGATGACGTCGAAGAGAGGGAGGGCCAGGGGCAGGACCTCCGAGGCGACGCGCGCGGGGTCCGGACGACGCTGCTCACAGACGGCTCGGACCAGATCGCGCCGGAGGATGGTCAGGGTGGAGTGGCCAATCAGGATCTTCTTGGGCAGCTTCAACGGCACCGTGAGACCCGCGGGCAGCAGGGCCAGCCAGTCCGCTTCCCGCGGCAGCTTCGAAGCGTTGGGTGGTGGCTCGGGCGACCACGGAGAGTTCAGGGCGTCGTCCGAGGGATGCGTGGTCGTGAGCAACAAGCGCGTGTCTTGGGTGGTGCCTTGCAGCGTCGACAGGGCCTGTTCCGGCCCCGGACCATCTCCCTCGTCCAGGAGGACCAGCGTTCCCGAGACCCCGTTCAAGGCCTCTGAGATGGCGGCGGGGCTTCCTGGCACCGACAGGCCCAGGGCGCTCCCGATTGCGCGGTAGACGTCTGCGGCGTCCATACATCCCGCCAGGCGTACCGCCAGTCTGGGACCCTCGTGCTCGGTGAGCAGGCTCGACGCCAGCCGTGACTTTCCGGATCCGGGCGGACCCGCGATGATCAGCGCGCCGTCCGCGAGCTCCGCCCGCGCCATCTCCAGCCACTCCTGCGGTGGGGTCCGCCGGTCCGTCGTCGTGAGCCAAGGGGGTTTCAGTGTGCTCGCTCCAATCGCGTTAGTCCGCTCCATCTCAACACACTGGGAGGAACAGCATGGACATCCAGACCATTGGTGTCGTCGGGGCCGGCCAGATGGGCAATGGGATCGCCCACGTTTCCGCCCTGGCCGGGTACGAGGTGGTGCTCACCGACATCTCCGCCGACGCACTCCAGATGGGCGTCGCCACCGTCGAAAAGAACATGTCCCGGCTGGTCCGAAAGGAGAGGATCACCGAAAACGAGGCACGCCAGGCGCTGGGGCGCATCACGACGCACACGGACCTGGGGGCCCTGGAGTCCGCAGAGCTCGTGATCGAGGCTGCCACGGAGAAGGTGGACCTGAAGTTCTCCATCTTCGAGAAGCTCTCTGCGGCGACCTCGGATGAGACGCTCCTCTGCAGCAACACCTCGTCCATCAGCATCACGGCCATCGCGGCACACACCGACCGCCCGGATCGGGTGATGGGCATGCACTTCATGAACCCCGTGCCCATCATGAAGCTCGTCGAGTTGATCCGAGGGCTGGCGACCAGCGATGAGACCTACGTCGCGGTGAAGGTGGCAGCGGAGCGCATGGGCAAGACCACGGTGGAGGGCCGCGACATGCCGGGCTTCATCGTGAACCGCGTGCTGATGCCGTACATCAACGAGGCGGTCTACGCCCTCTACGAAGGCATCGGCACGGTGGAAGACATCGACACCGCCATGAAGCTCGGCACCAACGTACCCATGGGTCCCCTGACCCTGGCGGACTTCATCGGGCTGGATACCTGCCTGGCGATCATGGAGGTTCTTCACGGTGGCCTGGGCGGGGACTCGAAGTACCGGCCCTGCCCCTTGTTGCGGAAGTACGTAGAGGCTGGGTGGCTGGGGCGAAAGTCAGGCCGCGGCTTCTACGTCTACTAATCATCCCCGAAGCGTTAGGAGGCCAACATGTCCGGAGCACAGACAGTACACCTCTACGGAAATCTCAAGGTCGACTTCTCCGACGGTATCGCTACCGTCACGTTGAACCGACCCAAGGCGCTCAACGCTCTGAACCTGGCCCTGGTTCAGGAGCTCAGCGAGGTGATCGAGGAGGTCAGCGAACGCCCGGAAGCCACCGTCATGGTGTTGACCGGAGCGGGCACCAAGGCCTTCGCGGCGGGAGCGGACATCGGCGAGATGAGCAAGCTGGATGCTGCTCGCGCGACAGCCTTTGCGGAGCTCGGTCAGCGGGTCTTCGCCCGTCTGGAGAGCTTTCACCTTCCGGTCATCGCGGCAGTGAATGGCTACGCCCTGGGCGGAGGCTGCGAGCTCGCGATGGCCTGCGACATCATCCTTGCGTCGCGGACGGCGGTCTTCGGACAGCCCGAGGTCTGCCTGGGTGTGATTCCAGGATTCGGCGGCACCCAGCGCCTGACGCGGCTCGTCGGCCGTCAACGGGCTCGCGAGTTGATCTTCACCGGTCGCCGGGTCAAGGCCGAGGAGGCCCTCGCGATCGGCCTGGTCACGAAGTTGGCCGATGGCGATGTGGTCGCCGAGGCCCGGCAACTGGCCACCCGCATCGCTGCCAACGGGCCGCGGGCCGTCAGCCTGGCCAAGCGGGCCATCAACACAGGCGCAGACCAGGACATGGCCTCTGCCCTGGCCTACGAAGCCCAGCTCTTCGGACTCTGCTTCGCCACCCAGGACCAGAAGGAGGGCATGTCGGCCTTCTTGGAAAAGCGTCCGCCCAAGTTCCAAGGAAAGTAGATGACTGAGCTCCCCGAACAGACCCAGCAGATCCGGGAACTGGCTCGCGAGTTTTCCCGCGCCGAGATCATGCCGGGGGCGACCGAGCGCGACCGCAGCAAGGAGTTCCCAGCAGAGCTGGTGAAGGTGCTGGGAGAGATGGGCTTCATGGGCATGTTCGTGCCGGAGGAGTACCAGGGCTCGGGAATGGGGGTGCTCGACTACGTGGTCGCGCTGGAGGAGGTCTGCTACGCCGATGCCGCCGTGGGCGTCGTCATGAGCGTGAACAACAGCCTGGTCTGCTACCCGATCCTGCAGTTCGGAAGCGAAGAGCAGAAGCAGAAGTACCTGCCACAGCTGGCCTCCGTGGAGAAGCTCGGGTGCTACGCGCTCACCGAGCCCGAGGCCGGCAGCGACGCCGGCGCTCAGAAGACCCGAGTGACCCGACTGGCCGGAGGCGACTACCAGCTCGACGGCACCAAGATGTGGATCACCAACGGACCGCAGGCCGACGTCTGCGTCACCTACGGAAACCTGGATCCTGCACAGCGTCACCGGACCGTGTGCGCCTTCATCGTGGAGCAGGACTGGGACGGCTACGCGGTGGGTAAGGTCGAGCCCAAGCTCGGCATCAGTGCCTCCCACACCAGCGAGTTGATCTTCGAGGGCCTCCGGGTGCCCAAGGAGAACCTGCTGGGTGAGGAGGGCGCCGGCTTCAAGGTGGCCATGGGCACCCTGGACGGAGGCCGTATAGGCATCGCGGCACAGTCTCTGGGGATCGCGCAGCGGGCCTTCGACCTGGCCCTGGACTACAGCCAGCAGCGCATGGCTTTCGGAAAGCCCATCTCCAGCAAGCAGGCCATCCAGTGGATGCTGGCGGACATGGCGACCCGCATCGAAGCAGCCCGCCTGCTGACCTGGCGGGCGGCCGCCCTGAAAGATCGGGGAGAAAGAGCCTCACGAGAGTGCTCCATGGCCAAGCTCTACGCGTCGGAGACCGCCAACTTCTGCGCGGATCGGGCGCTCCAGATCCACGGGGGCTACGGCTATTCGAAGGAGTACGAGGTCGAGCGGCTGTTTCGTGATGCGCGCATCACCACGCTCTACGAGGGCACTTCGGAGATCCAGCGGCTGGTCATCGCGAAGAGCTTTCTGACTTAGGTTCCATGCCATCAGCCAGCTTCCGATAGGATAGCCGGAGTGGCTCGAAACGGGCGAAGAAAGCAGGTTCGCGTACTTGCAGGTACCAGCAGTCAGTACCTGCGCGGCGCCCTCCCACACCTTCTTCGGAGGGCCCCCTTCGTCCTGGTTCTGGGCCCGCGTGGGGTCGGCAAGAGTAGTGTTGTACGACGCTTCCTGGACGGACCCGCGTTGGTGATGCGCGGGGATGAATTGCACGACGCTGCCAGCCGTGCAGTGCGCAGGCGGAAGTGGTCGGAAGTGATCATGAACGCGGAGCGCGTGGTCATCGACCGGCCGACCTTCTTGAGCCGGCGTCCCGGTGTGCGACGGCTCCTCAACTCCCTCATCGCAGACCGCACCAAGGCCGGCCTTCGGACGGTCGTGATCGAGGGTGAGGACGACTCCGCCCTGTTGCTTCAGGATGCGGTCAGTCCACGTCGCCGCGTGACGCTGAACCTGCGCTACCCCAAGACGCCTGGGAGACGGCGCTTTCTCATGTACGAGTGTCGGGAGATCGGCCTCGATCCCGCCCTGGTGGGCGACCTCTCCCTGGACGAGCCCTGGACCTATCTCAAGGTCAAGCGAGCGCTTCGACGCATCAAGCGCGACCTGGACGGCTCGGACACCGACTAGCTCAACCGGCGATGTCGAGAAAGGCCTGCCAGGCCGTGGCCTGTCCCAGCAGATCGTCGTTGTGCTCCGCCCCCTCGATGAGGAGCAGGCGACTGTCGGGGATGGCGTCGTGGAGGCGCTCGGAGTGTGGTGATCCGATCACCCCGTCGGCGGTCCCGTGGATCAGGAGCACGGGCAGAACCAGCTCGCTCGCGCGATCCAGGGAGCGGAAGGGATTTCGCATCAGCAGCCGTACCGGAAGCCATGGGTAGGCTTCGCTGGCGACATCCGTGGTCGAGGTGAAAGTGCTCTCCAGGACGAGGGCTCGCGGCTTCTGCTCCAGGTCTGCGACCAGACCGATCGCCACCCCTCCTCCCAGGGACTTGCCGAAGACGATGATGTCCTGGGCTGCGTGGCTGCGCAGCGCCTCCTCCCACGCTGCTCTTGCGTCCAGCCGCAGGCCCGCCTCCGAGGGGGAACCCGCGCTCCCCGGGTAGCCGCGGTAGTTCACGTGGAGCACGCTGAATCCGGCCCCCGCGAGGCGCTCGTAGCGGGGGGTCCAGGCGCCGACGGTGGTGGCGTTTCCGCTGAAGATGAGCACCAGCCGGTCGCCGCTTCCGTAGCGCCATCCGTAGAGGGGAAAGCCGTCTTCGGTGGTCACCATGAGCTCGGTGGAACCGAACTCCTCGGCCAGCTCGTGGAGGTCGCGCCGTTCCAGCTGTGGAGCTGGGAAGACCAACCTGGGCTCGAGCAGGAACATGCCAACGCAGATGGTGGCGTAGACCGCCACGAGACCACCCAGCAGCCAGAACACGCGCTTCAGCGGCTTTCGAAGTGCTCGGCCAGGGCGTTGCCGATGGCGAGAGTGACGAGGTGGCGTCCGCGCGGGTTCAGGTGGACTTCGTCCTCGAAGTCCTCCTTCGTCAGCGCGGGGATCGCGTAGACGTCGATCAACTCACCGCCATTGGAGGTGATGATGCTGGCCAGTCTCTTCTCGTAACGGGCGTCGGGAGGCTCCTTCTCCTTTCGTACATCGAGCTGGCTGCGCTCGGGGAGAGGTACGAAGACCATGCGGATGTCTCGTTCCTCCGTGAGCGTCAGCAGGGCTTTGAGGTAGGTGAAGTTCTCCTCGTTCTGGTTGGGATCAACCCGGGGTTGCCATCCGGGGCCTGCCTCGGAGTCCCCTGAACTCTCCGGGCTTGGAGCGGCCAGTTTGGGGACTGGGAGCGCGCCAGGGCTGAGCACGTAGCCTGGGATGGGCGGCTTGCTGCCCAGGCTCTGCCAGAACCAGTTGGCCAGGTAGCCCCGGTAGCGGTAGGCGCGGCTGGCCTTGCGCAGGGCCATTTCGGTCATGCATACCGTGTCGTCCTTGCAGGCCCAGGAGGCGATCTGCGGGAGATCGCTCCAGGTCGCCAGTTCCATCACCTGAGACTCGTAGGGAGCCATCGTCTTGGTCAGGTCCCGCTTCCCGTAAGGGACCACGACGGCCTTTACGTCGGCGTCGTCTGGGATGTAGTGGAGCAAGGTCAGGTACATCAGCCTGGTCGTCCCGGCGGGGGTGGCCAGGTTGTAGGCCTGGGTTTCGCTGCCGATCGTCTTCTCCAGGAGATCGCGCTGGATGATCTGCTCGGGCAGGCAGGTCCCGAGGATGAGCAGTTCCTGGTGGTCCCCGTGGGGCAAAGAGCCGTATTCCAAGGCCTTGTCGAGCATTGGAGCGGGGGGATCGTAGGTCAGGGCGACGCCGCCCTCGAGGCCCAGAGCAGCCAGAAGTATCAGGCTGACGACCCATTTCACGCTTAGTGGACGGAGAGGGCGCTTCGGCATGCCGAAGAATGGTATACCGAGCCGTGCTGTTCACGCTCCTGCTTGCCTGCCCTCCCAAGCCTGTGGATCCCGAGTCGATCTCTGAGCCCGTTGAGGAGGCGGAGGAGCCTCTGGTCAAGTCGGGTTGGGAAGGCTTTCCGGATGCCCAGGTGCTCGACGATCTCGGTACGGTCGAACCCGACGCCGAGTCGGTCCTCAGCTACGTGGGTACCACCTGGTACCTGATCGACCTGGACCCGGAGCACCCCGCTGACCTGACCGTGACCTTCTACGAAGACGGCAGCTTCGAGCTGCACGGCTGGGGTCATGAGGGCATGGAGTGGGCCGCCACCGAGGATCACCTCGTCTTCTGGGTCAACCACCGCTACAGCCACCATGCTGCGGTGTCTGTAGAGGACGGCAGCCTCGTGGGAGTGGGCCGCCAGAAAGATGGCTACTCCTGGCGCTTTCGCATGATCCAGATCGGGCCGGTCAGCGCGTCGTCCTCTACGGCGTCGGACTGAGGCTCTCCAGGTAGCTCTTCAGCCCGGCGGTGGCGTCGGGTGCCAGCGACGGTCCCCAGAGCGCGGGGTCGGCGTCGATGTCGTCCCGGAAGAGCACCAGAATCTGGCGATCCGCCTCTGGCCACATGGCGTGCAGACGGTAGCCCCGGCCCACGGTGCTGCGCAGCATGAGCCGATCCGGACCCTCGAAGAGAAGGGTGCCGTCCTGGCCGGGTACCCCTACGGCCACCAACAGTTCGGGCGACTGTTCCCGGAAGTGTTCCTCCACCCAGCGCTCGCCGTGGGCGCCCGGGGCCCGTGCCACCGCAGGGTCCGCCAGGCCTCCGGTGTCGTAGATCTCCCCTGGGAAGGTCCAGCCAAAGATCCCGATGTCAGCGAGGGCTACCCGGTGGATGGCGCTCTGTGCAGCCAGCTCAGCGATCGCGACGTGGGCCGAGGACTCGGTCAATCGTTCGTCGCTCTGGCGCCAGGCCGCGACGGCGGACGCCATGCACCAGCTGATCAGAGCCAGAGCCGCCCAGGGTCGGGTGCTCTTCACGGTGAGGGACAGGCCCAGGCACAGGGCCAGGACCAGAGCGAGCTCGGAGAGACGTCGATAGCCATCCATCCAGTCGCCTCCGGTGCACACCACCACAGCGATCACCACGGCGCCCCAGGCAGCCAGGGGGCGGGTTCGGCGGTCCAGGAGTCCCAGCGTCAAGCCGAAGGGCAGGGCCAGGCCCGTGGAACGGAGGAAGCCCAGCAGGTAGTCCCCGCCCAGCGCGGCGCTGGGTGGCTTGGCGTGGAAGGTGTTGGGTACCAGCTCGCCGAAGCTGAACCAGCGCCAGGCCTCCACACCCAGGCCGAAGAGGGCGAGGGGGACCAGTGCCAGGAGCCAGCGACGACCGGCGGGGTGCCCAAGGGCCATGAACAGCACGAAGACCGGCCCGTAGAGGGCCACCTCGGGCCGCAGGGTGAAGCCGATGCCCAGGGCGAGTCCGCAGCTCGCGATGCCCCGCATTCCCAGCTTCGACCGCAGGCCCAGGGCCAGGCACCAGGCCACGCACGCACACCAGGCGGCGGTCTCCAGGCCGCTCATCGCGTGAAAGGCCAGGGAGGGAGCGAGCAGCAGGGGAAGACCGCAGCCCAGGGCAGCAGCGCGGCCACCGAGTCGCTGTGCAGCGGCCACGACCAGGCCCAGGGCCAGCAACCAGGCCACAGCCCCGAGGCCGCGGGCCGCCAGCAGCGGTGACACGGAGAGCGCCTGGGCCATCGCCGAGACGGCGGTCCACCCCACGTTGGTCACCGCCTCGACGGGCGGACCGTCCTGGTTGAAGGCGGGCACTCCCAGCTCCAGCCAGTTGCGTGCGGAGCGGAAGCTGATCCAGGCATCGTCGAGCACGAAGTCGGGATTGCGGTAGCGCACCAGGTGCAGCGACCCCAGCGCGACAAGGCCGAGGACGGTGGTCCGACCCGCTCGCTGGGCCACGGTGTTCGTCACGGCACGACTTTAGCTCGCCCTTGCTGTGGAGGAGCTAATCTCGCCACCGGGACTACACAGATGTTGGATGCGCGCGTTTGTCTTGGCCGATTGACGGTGCTGGGTACCCTCGCTCTGGCCGCCGGCTGTCCCGAGGGAAAACTCTACGATGACCCCTGTCTGGACTTCGATGCGCTCGACGATGCACTGGATGAGGGCTTCTTCTCCATCGAAGGCGACGCGATCTCGGAGCTGGAAGACTTCGAGGCCACCATCCAGGAGTACATGTGGGACTACGGCATCCCCAACGCCGGGGTCGCCGTCGTGGCGGGTGACGATCGCCTGGTCCTGAACCGCAGCTACACGAACAGGTGTGGTGGCCGGGACGATGGGGGGACGCTGAACCATGGCCTCATCAGCACCACGACCACGGACTCACGCTTTCGCATCGCGTCGGTGGGCAAGCTCATCACGGCCGCCACCGTGGTCGCGCTGACCGAGGAGGCCGGCACCTCCTTCGCCCTGGGGGACCCGGTGCACAACTACGTGGACATGACCGCCCTGGCGGACAGCGACGGCGACTCGATCACGGACACCGCGCCCCCCGAGCTGAACCTCATCACCGTGCGGCAGCTGCTCAAGCACCAGGCGGGGTGGAGCTGCACGACGGACACTGACAGCTGCTCTGCTCCCCGCGTTGGCGATGCCACGAAGATGGACCACGACATCCAGGATGGCTACCTGCGGGTCGGCACTCCGCTCTCCCTGCCCCTCTCGATCAACGAGGTCATCGGGTACGCCAGCGGGTTCCCGCTGGCCTGGGACCCCGGGACAGACGGCGATGGCGATGGAGACGCCGACTCCTGCTACTGCAACTACGGCTACCTCCTGCTTGGCGAAGTCATCGAGGACACCACCGGGGACGCCTACGCGGATGTCGTGGAGGACAAGGTCTTCTCCAAGTTGGGAACCCACGGCTTCTCACAGGGCCGGACGGAGGAGGCCGAACAGCAGAGCAACGAAGTCCACTACTTCTACAGGGACATGACGGTCCAGGACTCGGTGGTGAATCCCTTCTCCATCGTCTCCCCTCCCTACGGGGCCTTCAACCTGGAGAACCGCTTCGCGAATGGCGGTTGGATCGCCCGGGCCTCGGACGTGGTGGCCTTCGGGCGCGCCTTCATGCGCGGGGACATTGTGAACTCGCCCACCAGCGTCATCAGCGATGGGCTGTCCTGGGCTTCCGGTTTCCGATCCCGGACCGACGCCACGGGCCATACCGGCTCGCTGGAGGGCACCCACGCCATCCTCATGTGCCACGGGGCCAACGACGCGAACACGGTCCTTGCCGGTCTCTGCTGGAGCTTCCTGTTCAACAAGTCTCCCCCAGCAAAGGAGGAGATCATTCTTCCCGATGGGACGACGGAGAAGGTCGATCCGCGGAACGTCATGGCCGAGGAGTTGGCCAATCAGGTCCTGGACAACCTGACCAGCCTGGGCACGGACGACTACTGGTAGATCGAGGCGGCGTGCCCGGCCTTCACAACTCCCACTGAAGCTCGAAGTGCACCCCCGGCTTCCCCTTGACCTTCAACCCGTGCCCTGCGGACCAGAGGACGCGAAGGTCCTCCTCTGGAAGAGCCTCCTCTTCTGGCGGGCTGGGGGCATCACCCTCGGAGCCCTCGGCACAGCGGGCTTCGCAGTCGGTGTCGCCGTCGCAGGCGATCTCGCAGGCGGCGCGTTGAAGAGAATGGGTGAGCGTTTGCTCGGCGCCCGGCATCCCCGGGAGCAGAAGACCCGCAGACTGGAAGGCGTTGACCTGGTCGTAGCCGAAGTCTTCGCCGGTGAAGGGGTCCACCGGGACCGCCTCGAGCTGACCGGGCACCAGGCCCGCCAGGGTCTCGGGCAGTGTGCCCGTCTCGAGAAAGTGAAGACGAAGCGCGGCCCGCAGGATCAGGCCGCGGCGGTCCGCGAGCATCCGGTCCGTGCGCTCCGCGATGCTCGTGAAGAAGCCGTAGTACATGCCGTGCAGTCCCTGGTAGAGCAGCACCCGCGTGCTGGGCAGGTGCAGCGCCCATCCCGGGTGCGAGGTCCAGTCCTCGCTCCAGACGGGTTCCAGCGGGCTCGGCCTGGAGCCGTAGGGTCCCGTCGCGGCGTCCACCATCTTGACGCAGTCCACCCGAACCTTCGCCACGTAGGCGTCCTCGTCGTGGAAGGGGGAGCCCATCGGCCAGGCACCGGCCGGCACCGGCGCCTCCCGGATCAGGAGCTCCTGAGCCGCGCACTCGCACTGCAGCGCGCGACGGAAGCCCGTGGGCCTGGACTCGACCGTGACCAGGATCTCGATGAGTCGTCGCAGCAGCTCGGGCTCGTCCAGCACTCCGGTCCCGATCGCACCGTGAAGTTGGCCCAGACTGTAGTTCTCGTGAGCGATGCCCACCGCGTACCAGAGCAAGCCCACGAAGCCGCCGTCCACGTGCCGCAGGCGTTCTCCCAGAGACACACCCACCGCCAGATCCTCGAGGCCCTCGGCGGTCGCGCCGCTGTCGAGACGGGATCCCCCACGCAGCAGCCGAGCCCGCACGATGTTGAAGAGCGGCCGCAGGTCGGGTTCCTTGTCCATGACGCTGGCGGACACGGGGATTCGTAGACCGGGCCGTGCGAGCGCGGCGTCCAGGTGCGGTTGGGCCGCTTCGTTGATCTCCCAGCCGCTCGTCTCCCAGTCCGGATGCGGACCATCGACCTGGAAGGCCTCCCTGCCGTCCCAGTCGGGGTCCGCGGCATGCATCGCGGCCTGAAGGTGGGACCAGGCCAGGTCATCGTTCGGAAGGCCTGGAGGGTCCGGGACCATGGGCTCGGTGTCCTCCAGGTCGGGCCAGGCGCTCGCCTCGGTGTAGAACACCGCGGCCACCACGGCGATCAGGACCAGCAGGAGAGCCAGAGGACCGACCAGGAACCTGGCCCACCTTCTCTTTGGCGGCGCGACTCCGGTCTTCTGCATTCGTTCCTCTCGGCGACCATAGCGCGCTTTCTCCGTGCTTCACCCGTGTCGTGTACCGTCCCCAAATGTCCTCCGACGCCTGGGAGCATCTGCACGCCGGGAGTCCCTTGCGGGCCTACCAGCGCCGCGCGCTCGCCGAGCTGCTCGTGGCGCTGGCAGATCCCGGTGCGCGCACCTGTCTGGTGGCGCCGCCCGGCGCAGGCAAGACCCGTGTGGCGCTTCACGTCGCAGCCGCCCTGCGTCGGCCTGTAGAGGTGCGCGTCCCCACGACCTCGCTGGTCCACCAGTGGGAGCAGCGCATCGCTGAGAACCTCGTCGGGGTTCTCCAGCAGGCCGAGGCCCCGGTGCACGTCTCCACCTACGCGGGGATGGGCGACTTCGCCCCCGGAGCCCTGGTCATCCTGGACGAAGCCCATCACCTGCTGGCCCGGTGGGGGGAAGAGGTCCTGGAGCGGCTCACGCCGGAGCACGCGGTGCTCGGCCTCACCGCTACCCCTCCGGACGGAAGCCAGGGGTGGGACCGCTTCCTGGAGGTGGTTGGTCGCAAAGCGGTGGTGGTGGAAGCGCCCCCGCTGGTACGCGACGGTCACCTCTGCCCCTACCAGGACCTGGTGTGGCCGGTGTTGGCCGATCCGGACGACGTCCCCGGCCTGAGGGCGGCTCACGATGCCCTCGCGGACGCCGAGCGAAGCCTGGGGGAAGAGCTCACCAACTGGACCGCTCGCCTGCTGCGAGAGGACCTGTGGCGGCTCACCGAGGACCGCTTTGCCCGAGACCAGGGTCTGCTCGTGGCCCTGTGCCGCTTTCGAAATGCGCTGGGGCGAGACCTGCCCAACGACCTGCCGCGGGATCCCGAGCTGACCGAGCCGCCCACCCTCCATGACCGGGCCCAGTTGCTGTGGGCATTCGACTCCGAGCACCCGGTCGTTCGAGAGGCCATCCAGAAGGCGGGCTTCCGCCGCGCGGGCAGTGGCCTCACCCTGAAGGTGGACCTGGCGTGGCGCAGCCTCTCCTCCAGTCGAGCCCGCATCCGGGGCTCCATCGATGTGCTCGCGGCGGAGCACCAGGCCCGAGCCGACGGTCTGCGGGCCCTGGTGATGACGGACCGCGACACCGAAGGGGGGCGCCTCAGCGCCCGGGGGATCCTCAAGGCCCTGGTGGCCGATCGCCGCACCGACGTCCTGAACCCCATCCTGGTGACCGGGACGGCCTTCTGGGTGGACGATGACCTCTGGCCCCGCATCTCGGCGCGGGTACCGGAGCTGCCATGGCAGGTGGTGGGCGACCACCACGAGATCGACGTCTCCGCCTGGCCCACCGCCCAGCGTGTGGCCCTGGCCACCCGCCTGCTCACCGAAGGCACCACGCGCTGCCTGGTGGGGACCCGGCACCTGCTGGGGGAAGGGTGGGATTGCCCCGCGGTGAACTGCGTCATCGATCTCACCGGCATCGTGGCCTCGGTCACCGTGAACCAGGTCCGTGGTCGGGCCCTGCGGCAAGACCCGAGCGATGCCTCCAAGGTCGCATCCCTGTGGGACGTCATCGCCATTCTGCCGGGCATCAGCGGGGGAGGGCGCATGCTGGAGCGCCTGCAGCGTCGGCACGAACACACGCTGGGCATCGACACCTCCGGCCGTATCCGTGCCGGAGTACGCCGCATCGATCCCGCGCTCGGGGGCTCAGCAGCCCGGGTCGCCGCCGAGGTGCCCGCCATCCAGGCGCGCATGGCCGCTCGGGGGGACGACGTGCTCCTCACCGCGCGGCTGTGGAGTGTGGGCAGCTCCTACCAGGACCGACGGGTCTGGCGTGTCGAGGGGAGCACCGGAGGCACGCGTGTTCGGAAGCGCAAACCCAAGAAGCCGCTCCCTGCTGGAAGCCGTGCCCTGGTGAGGGTGCGACGGCGACGGTGGCTCGGCGTCTCGGGTGTAGCCCTCGCCGGGAGCGTGGCCAGCGCCCTGGCGGTGGGCTCCGCGCTGCCGCTGCTGGGGCCCCTCGCCCTGCTGCTCGGAGGTGTCGGAGCCATCGGTACGGTGGGTGCGGTGGGTCTGCTCTCGATGATGGTGCTGCGGGGGAGGGGACGTCGGCAGGCCATGCTGGAAGCCGTCGGTGCCGCGATGGCCGGGGTCGATCCGCAGGCCGGAGCCGTGCACATCAGCCAGGAAGGAGCCTGGATGGAGGGGCCCCCGGAGACCTCCCGCCGCTTCGCCGAGGCGGCCGCGGAGCTCCTGGGAAGCGTGCGCTATCCGCGCTACCTGCTGCTCGAGCCCGGTGGCAGGGTGTGGCCCGTCCCGAAGGCCCTGGGCGCCACGAGGGATCTGGCGGATGCCTTCGCTCGAGCCTGGGCCGAGACCGTGGGTCCCTGCGAGGTGATCTACGCCCGGCAGGGACGGGGACGCGACCTGCTGGTGGCCGCGTGGAAGGTGGGCGGACGGCCGGATGCGACGGTCGTGGAGGACTGGGAGTAGTTCAGAAGCCCAGGAAGCCGAGCAGTTCTGCGTCACTCACCTGGTTGGAGTCCGTCAGGTCCAGTCCTTCCAGCTCGCTGGGGAGCGCCGGGGTCACGAACTCGAAGCGGTCGATCTCCGCGATCAGGTCGGGGTTTCCGTCGGTGATCTGCGCGTTGTTGTGGGCTTCGGCCGTGTAGGTGGAGACCGTGGCCCAGTCCGTGTAGGCGGTGATGCCCACCTGCAGGGTGTCGGGCATGTCATCCCGCCGGTAGCGCTCGTGCACCTGCCAGCTGCCCGCCGGTTCGCGACGAAGCATGATGAAGGCCTCGCCGATGCGCGCCGTGCGGATCTCTGCGCTGGGCGTTCCCGGAGAGAGCTGCAGCACCGAGACGCTGTCCTGGGTGGTCTTCACCTCGTACTGGTAGCTGCCGGGGGTGTCGCCGGCTCCCAGTGACTGGAAGACGTAGTCCTCACCGCCGGGGGTCCAGGTGGACGGGGTGATGGCCCGAGGCGAACGGACCATGATGCCCGCGAGCGAGGAGTCCGCCGACGGAGCAGAGCTCCCGTCCCGTCCCGTGACCTGCACGCCGGCGGTGGCCACGAAGTCGCCGCTGACGTTCTTGAAGACCAGCGCGCAGCGGTAGTCGTTGTTCCAGGTGCAGGACCAGGGGGTGAGGCGCATCACGCCGTCCTGGATGCCGAACTCCTCCAGCTGGTCGAAGGGCCACTGCTCCTGCTTGTAGACCCGGGTCCACTGGCTCAGCGTCGCGGCATCCTCGAAGTCATCCGACATTGAGGCGAGCGGATCCGTGTCGGCGTCGGAGTCCGAGTCCGAGTCGGCGTCCGCGTCCGCGTCGGAATCTGCATCGGCGTCCGCATCCACGTCCGTATCGGTGTCGGTGTCCGAGTCCGTGTCCGTGTCCGCGTCGGCCTCGATGGCGGAGGTGTCCAGATCGACGATCGGAGGCGGACACGCGAGGAGGGTCAGGAGCATCATGCTGACAAGCTATCTGCATCCGGAGGCAGATGGGTGGGTCCGCTTCACGGGGAGGATGATGTCGCCTATGCTCTGCGCCTGCACAGGGAGTCGCCAGTCATGAAGCACCGCAATCTCCTGTCCGTTTCGGGACTCTTCCTCTTCGTGTCCCTGGCCACCGGGAGCGATGAATCCAAGACAGGCGGCACCCTCACGGGCAACCAGATGGACGCCTACGCCAGCGAGTACATCGCGGACCACGGTGTCCTGGAGCCGGGCGAACAGATTCGGGTCTACTACGACGTCACGCTGATGCTGGACTCCAGCGAGTTCGCCATGGTCACGGACCAGCGGGTGGTCTACTGGAAGAACGGCTCGGACACGTCCATGGAACTCATCATGATCGAGACTATGGACGTGCACGAGGAAGGCCTGATCGGGACCGTCATCGACATCAGGAGCCTGGACGGGACCCCGATGCGCATCGAGATCGCGCCCATGAACGGAGGCGACCTCTTCGCCTCGGAGCTGGAGAGCGCGTGGTACGCCGCCAGCCCCGAGATGCCCCTCCCTGGTCTGCCCCACTAGTAGGCTGACTCAGGGCTGATCCGCGGGCTCCGACTCCTCCGGCTCCCGCTCCAACATTGGCGCCGGACGCATCCACAGCCAGCTTCTACCGGTCCACGCGGCGATGCCGGTGGCGGGGCCGCTCTCGGCCCAGTGAACGCTGTGCCGGTTTCTCATTCTGCGCCAGCTACGGCCCACGTAGACAAGGGCTGCTGTGCTCTCCTGGCCCCTGTAGAGGCCCAGCAGCTGATACCCCCGGGTGCCGGAAGGCACGCTGAGCTCGAACTCTCGCTTGTTCGTACCAAAGTGGAGTGCGGGGTGGGTCATCGGTGGGGAGCAGGCCAGGAGCACCCCTGCGGAGGGGCCTCCGTAGCGGACGGGCACGTGGTGAAGCTCGCCTTTGGTGTCGTGGACCACGAGCACCGCGCTACCCCAGGTGGCCCCAAAGATGAAGGCCAGGGTGAAGCTCTCGGGGTCCTGGACCTCGACGTGGTCGACCTCGATGCCGACCAACTCGGGCGCGCGGAGCACGCACCCCAAGAGCAGGAGGGCATACACGCCGAGGTGTCAGGGCTTCGAGCAGTTGTACTCGATGTACCAGACGATCTCCTGCTCCAACTCGTCGCCGATCTCGTTGGTGTAGCTGGAGAAGGCGGTATCGAAGAAGTCCAGGATGGAGTACCCGAAGTAGCCGAGCAGGGAATCGACGGTCTGCACGTCGCAGCTGCCTCCGCTCGCGTATTCCCACATCACCACGTCGTCCTGCACGTAGGTCCCGCCCGATGAGCTCAGGTTGACGTCGGCGGTGACGTTGTTGCCGTTGACCACCAGGTCGACGGTGCCGGTGTAGGGCACGTCGGTCCAGTCGACGTAGCCGTCGCAGTAGGTGTACTCATTGAACAGGGACACATCGAGCCAGAAGGGATTGGCCTCGGTGTTCAGGGCCTGCAGGGTGTCGATCTCGGTGGTGAAGGCCTTCGAGTCTTCGGCATCCTTCGTGGCCGTGTAGCTGTCGGCGTCGACGTAGAGGGTCTGGTGGTACAGGTCCACGGTGTAGATGCCCAGGTAGCTCTTGCTCACGTCGGACACGGAGTAGGCCCAGTAGCTGACCCAGTCGGTGGCGTCGTCGATGCTGGTGAGGACACAGGCTTCGGTGTTCAGGTCGATGCCGTCGCAGTCCTGGTCGATGCCGTCCCAGTCGGTCTCGGTGCCGCCGGGGTGTGCGCTCTTCTCGTCGTCGTCACAGTCGGTGCTGTCGGTGACGTAGCCGCTGGGCTTGCTGCAGGCCTCGGTGGTGCTGCTCGGGTTTCCGTAGTTGTCCCCGTCGCTGTCCTCGTAGTAGGTCGTGCCGTCGGTGGGATCGTCGTCCTTCTCGCCGTTGCAGTCGTCGTCCTTGTTGTTGCAGATCTCGTCGGCGCCGGGGTTGATGTCCGGGTTGTTGTCGTCGCAGTCGTTCTGGGCCACCGTGTAGCCGTCCTTGTCCTTGTCCTGGTTCACGTCTGTGTCGGAGTCGGAGTCGGCGTCGCCTTCGCCGTTGCAGATCGGCGCGCCGGCGCAGTCGCTGTCGTCGCAGTCGTAGTAGCCGTCCCCGTCGTTGTCGGCGCCGTCCTCGCACTCGTAGGGCTCGTCACCCTCGACGTCTGGGTCGCCTTCGGGAGTACAGGACAGGGTCAGGGAAAACAGGAATGCGTTCACGGTGCCTCCAAGCTGGCAAGAATAGGTCGAAGTGGCCCCGCGCCCAAGTCCAAAGCTCTCGTGTAGGAGTCGTTTTGCCCTGGGCGGGAGCGCTATTCGACCGTGCGGTCCGCCCTGTAATGCCTCGGTAATCCCTGCGCGACGATGTTCGCTGCGTTCAGCCGTCCGCGGGACGCACGGGTGCGGTGACCCCGGATGTTGGGAACGGCTCGGACCGTTGGAAGCTTCCGAGCACCTGGGCTACGTCCACACCATGAACAGACGACAGCTGTTGACGGGTGTCGGGGGCGTGGCTGCCCTCAACTGGTCGGGCTGCAAAGGCCCCGACCCGCTCGATTCCTCCTCGCCACAGGTGACCGCCACGCCCATCGAGATGGGGCGACTCCAGAACCTCTTTGACCAGGTGCTGGGATCCCACGCCTGGATTCCCGAGGCGTCCGTCTTCCCGAGCGAGCTGAAGAAGCTTCAGGACGCTCTCTTGGAAGAGGGCATGGGCTCGACCGCCGAGGCGGTAGCCATCCTGGGCAACTCCGTCCTTCCCGGCATGCTCACCGGCATGACCCAGCTCGACAGCGAGGACGGAGAGGAGGTCGGCCAGGCCATCCGAGCTGGCCTGGCCGAGGGTGTCGACGGCGTGAAGGCCTTGAAGGCGCAGCTGTCCGGCATGCGGGCGGAGCTCGGCGCCAAGGGGCTCCTGGGCGACAACGACACGGGTCAGCTGCTGCAGGAGATGAAGGACAAGCAGCTGGAGTTCCGGAAGATGCTGCACGAAAACGAGCTGCAGGAACACCCGCTGGCGACGCTGGGCCTGGCGGTTGGGAAGGACCGACAGAACTGGGTGGAGACCGGTGCGGACGGCGAAGAAGCCATGCAGAGCCTGGAGACGGGCATCGAGGGTCTCCTGGACCTGCTGGCCGCCAATCCGGTGACCCCTTCCGGACCACCCCCGCCGCTGGCGGACTGGGCCGAGGACATCTGCGATTCCGTCGGCGTTCCGGGCTGGTTCGACTGGGTCTTCGGAGACCTGATGGGCTTGCCCGTCACCGGATCCTGTGACGAACAGAGGATGCTCTACGAGACCGGGGCGCTGAGTGCGCTCATTCTCAGCGGCATGATGGGATTGATCACCATTCTCTTCAAGCAGACAGCCCTCTTCGGCCTCATCACAGTGGCGGGTGGATGGTTCGCCATCCTGCTTCTGGTTGTGCTCTTTCTCGTCGGCGCCTTCATGGTGCTCTGCCGCATCGACACCATCATCGACCTGTGGGCGGCGTGCCTCAGCTTTCCGGGGATGAAATGATGAAGCGCAGCAGCCCTTTGTGTCTGGCGATGCTGGTCGCCTGTGTCAGCCAGGAACAGCTCGAGCAGGAGCCCGAGATCCTGGATGTCTCCGTGGACTGCCTTGGGGACGAGGCCGAGGTCACCGCCATCGTCGGTGACGACGTGGTCAACGTGACGGCCGTGTACGAGGACACCACCTGGTTCGCCGTCGAACAGAGCCCCAACAAGTGGGAGGCCGAGGAGGCCGCCGACTGCGAGGGGACCTGGGAGATCGAGCTCACGGTGGTCAACGCCTTTGCCCGAACGAGCTCTACGACCCTGTACTGGCCGGTCGTCGAGCCGGACACCGACGGCGTCGAGCCGCCCTATGGGACGACCGCCGGGGGCCAGGAGGTGGTCATCTCCGGGGACGACCTGGAGCTGGCGGAGGTGGTCCTCTTCGGTTCGGAAGTGGCCACCATCCTGTCCGCGACGGAAGAGGGTCTCGTCGTTCTCACTCCGGCTCACGAGGCGGGAAGCGTGGACGTGAGCGTCGAGGCGACCGGCAACGTCGGCGTCCTGGAGCAGGCCTTCACCTACCACCAGGACGCGGAGGGCCTGAGCAGCAGCTTCGGCCTGCTGACCCTCTATCTCTATGACCCGGCCTGGTTCAGCATCGGGAGCGGCTACGACCAGCTGGAGACCTACGGGCCCTTCGTCGACGTCGGCATGGCCTTCCTGGAGCCCACCGAGCCCGCCAATACCTACATCGGAGCCATGCCCGAGCCCGGAAGCTGCGTCTGGGACGGCTACGAGTTCTTGCCCTGGGCTCCCTCGAGCTACGTCCTGATCTGGAACCAGGTCCCCGAGAGCTATGTGCTCACCACCGACGACTGGGTCTACAGCATGGTGCTGGAGGATGTGAATCCGGACGACTGGCTTGGGCAGGTGTTCGACGTGGAGATCCCGGTGGACAACGAGGCCTTGCCGGCCCAGACGCTCCAGCAGACCGCGAGCATCCCTTCACAGCCCATCATGAGCGCGGACTGGCAGTCCCTCAACCCGGTCGCGTGGGGAGCCGACATCGAACTCTCCTGGACCGACTACGGGCTGGACGGTCTCGAATACACGGTCTACGCCATCAACAGCAACCACGACGTGCTCTCCGAGTACTACTGCACCGCCGCTGCATCCGACGAGCTCGTGATCGTGAGCTGGGACGAGTTGACGGGCACCATCGACACGAACCAGCTGGCGGCCTTCGTGGTGCACTGGCGCTTCTGGGAGGACACCCGCACGGAGTTCGTGCACGACCGCAGTCACTTCTGGGGCCGAGGCTTCCTGGACATCTACACCCGGCACCCGCTGCAGTAGCTCCGGCGCGGAGTCGCTAGAAGTCCGTCCCGGCCGACGATGAGAAAGAAAAAACGGCGCCCAGGTGGGCGCCGTTTCTTGCGATCAGGGACTGAGGAGCCGACCGAGGTCAGTTCCTCGTGCCCTTAGCGCTTGGCGGGGGTCAGGCTCTTGACCTGGGCCACGATGTCCTCGGCTGCTGCGAGTACACCCTGGGCGCGACCCTTGGTCTCCTTGAGGGCTTCGATGTTCCCCGCGATCACCGCCTTCTGCGGCTTGAGGTCCTTGGCCTTCAGGCCGTTGTCCTTGAGGATGCTCGGGGTGAGCTGTGAGGGCATGCCCTTGGCTTCCTCGATGAGGGCCTGGATCTGTCCGGGCATCTCCTTGGCACCTTCGATCACGCTCTTGCAGGTATCGACGCCACCATTGACGGTGTCGACGAAGGCCTTCACGTTGTCGGGGGCGTCCTCGGCGCTCAGCTCAGGCATCTTGCCGGAGTTGATGGTGACCTTGAGCTTGTCGCCGGCGGTCTCCTTCATGTCGGTGAAGGCCTTCTCCAGAGGCGCGTCCTGGGCGATGCCCGCGGCTTCCTTGATGCTGGAATTGACCTCGTTGATCTTCGTCTCGAAGGCCGTGACGGAGTCCTGGATTTCCTTGGCGTTCTTCCAGGTGGGCCTGAACTCGGAGATCTTGCCGAGCTTGATCTGCTTGTACTGAGCTTCTTCGTCGGTGGTCACTTCTTCGTCGCCACCCTTCTTCTCCGCGAGGGCGGTGGAGGCGAGGCCGAAGCCGAGCAGGGCGACGGCGAGGAACTTGAACTTGCGCATGGTGGGGTCTCCGTTGGGACAGGGGGGATACATCGCCCCAAAGCTCCCTGTCAATCGCTTGTTTACCGAAGGGAGCGGTGCTCGTGCAGGGTGCTGTCTCCAATCCGCCTCGGGGATAGGGACAGAGGACAGCACCGGGGTCTTCCTTCACCGGGGTCCGGGAAGGGAGGAAAGAACCAACCATCGTGGCAGCTGCGGTCTTCGGGCGTGGTGCTGTCGGTGCCTGCGATGGCCCAGGAGAAGTAGAGCTGTCCGCGATCCCAGGCGGTCTCCAGCTCCCGCGCCAGGGTCTGCTTGCTGCCCCCCTCGGCGCAGAAGTCGGTGATGGTGCCACCGATCCACAAGGTGCTGTCCTGGCTGCAGGGCTTGTAGCCACACTTGGCCAGCGCCTTGTTCTTGTCCTTGTTCTTCGCCGCATCCCGGTAGGTGCGTGCGTCATCAGTGTTGTCCAGGCAGCGTCCCTGGGTGGACTTGGCCTCGATGATGAGCAGGCTGCCGTCTGCGTAGCTGAAGACCGCGTCGGTGCCGTTGTCGGCACCATACTTGCCGTCGTCGCTGCGGTCGGCGCAGTCCGAGCACGAGTCGGCGTACCAGTCGATGAAGTAGGCCTCGGCATGGCTGGCCCAGGAGGAGGCGTCCTCCACCGGGTCGATAGCGAGGTACTCGTAGTCCTCGGGAAGAACCCCTGCCTGGTCTCCTGCTGGGGTGTAGGTGAGCACGATGCCGTCGATGTAGTTCCAGTGGTAGAGGTAGCCGAAGCCGCCACCGTTGCCCCACCAGGCGTTCACCACCTGGCCGCCATCGATGATGGTGAAGGGCATTTCCACCTGCTGCCAGTCCTTCCGGATGTAGACGCCACCGACGTCATCGCCGTCGCACCAGATCTCCGCGGGCCCACGGTCCAGGTCTTCGATGGTGGTCTCGAAGTCCTGGCTCCTGACGGCCACGTACATGAAGGGGCCGTAGGCGCTGGCGCAATATTCGGGGCTCTTCCAGTGCTGCCAGTCGGTGACCGTGGCCTCGTACCAGGAGAGTACGTAGTCGCCGGCCGGGAGGGCTCCCAGTGGTGTCCAGGCGTTTCCGTAGACGTAGGTCGCGTTCTCCGGCCAGCCCATGGCCAACATGGCATCACCCATCGGCACGATCCCGAACTCGCTGTCCCACAGATCGTAGGCGTTGCCCTGCATCGCCCAGTTCTCCGCGCCGGCCTCGAAGCCGCCGTTTTCAAGACCGAAGGACATGCCCAGCCAGACCTCCTCTTCATCCGTGGCGCCGTCCGTGTTCATGGCGATGGCGCGGAGCAGCCAGGTGCCACTGCAGTCGAAGCTCTCGGTCTCGGTCGTCCAGGTGCTCGTCGTGGCGTCTTCGTGGATCAGGTAGAGGCTGCGAAGAGCGGTCAGCGATTCGTCGGCGCTGCGAATTTCCACGTCCACGGTAGCGACGGGTGCGTTCTCGTCCTCGACCACCACCTGCAGTTCCAACTGGTCGTCTTCGCAGATCACCTCGAAGTCGATGATGGTGGGTCGGTCGGGTTCGGGACAGGCGTCGAAAGCCCAGGCGCGCGCGAGCAGGATCATCATGCGTCCCCCCAGCACTCGCACATCTCGGTCAGCGTCACGCGGAAGCTGACGGGAGGGGTGTACAGGATGAAGGGCATGAGCAGGAAGAGCACGCCCATGCCCACCAGGAGGAACATCAGGCTGCTCTCGACCATCGGCACGCCGAAGAGGTCGTCCAGGTCTTCCTCGGCCCCGGACATGGTCTCGTAGGCCTCCATCGTGACGCCTGCGGTGGCTGCGAAGAGCGCCAGCATGGCCTCGCGGTTGTCCTCGTAGGCCGAGGTGTAGTAGTCCGCGCCTTCGCAGAGGTCGTGGTAGGGCGGGGGCGGGTCCTCGTGCGCGAAGGGCTTCACGCGGTCCAGCGCGGACTCCGCCAGGCCGGCCAGCTCGACCGGACTGAGCTGCTCCAGCGTGAGGATGTCCCGCTGCAGGTCTCCGAGCACCCTCAGGGCCCACGGATGGTCCTGCTCCCCGGCGTTGCGGAGGTCCTTGCGGACTCCTGCTATGAGCTGCCGCAGCGCCCTGACGCCCTGGGTGGGTGCATAGACCGGAGGGCCGAGGCGCTCCTGTTCGTCCTTGAAGTCCGCGAGCTTTGCCTTGAGCCCGTCTACCGAGGCGCTCAGGTCCAGGGCCTGGGCCATGCGGTGCACCACGTCCGCGCTGTCCTCGTCCGCGGGCGGGTTCTCGCGAAGGCCCGCCACCAGGCTGACGCGGGGGGTGACCAGGGCGTCCATGCAGGCCCCGCCCAGAGCGGCGGTTGCGGGCTGGTGCCGGCCGATCTCGCGCCAGGCCTTGTCCGCCAGCGCGAGCAGGCCAGCGATGCCCTCGGCGTGGGTGTCCTGCACCGCTGCCTGAGCGGCAGCGTCCAGGCTCTCCTGGTCCAGTTGCGGGCCGGGGTCCGGGTAGCTGAGTCCTTCGGACTCCGCCGGGCCGGGGCCGGGCGAGCCGGCGGTGTGGGGCGTCGGAGCCCGTAGGAGATGGCGCCCACGGGGCAGGCATCGCGGCAGCGACCGCAGCGCACGCAGTCCAGGGCGGCGACGCCACCTTTGGCCAGCGAAGCGCTCACGGGGTTCTGCATGGGGCAGGCGCGGTCGCAGGCGCCACAGCCCACGCAGCGGTCGGACAGGCGCATGCGAAGCGGAGCCACCGCGTTTCCGGCGCGGGTCAGCAGGATGACCGGGCAGAGCAGGCGGCAGAAGGCCCGGTGCCCGAAGACCCAGGTGGTCAGCACCGCGAGCACGGCCACGTCGAGCACCACCGTGAGCGTGGTGCCGATGGCGTAGCAGGGCTCCGGCGCCCCCAGCTCCACCGCCAGCGAAGGCAGGCCCAGCGCGGCCCACGTGACCAGCGCGTTGACCACCAGCATCTTGAAGAGCAGCACCGCGCGCAAACGGAAGGAGAGCTGGACCCGCAGCGGTCGGACGCCCAGCCGGGACAACACGGCGTGCACGAAGTCCTGCAAGGCGCCGAAGTGGCAAGCCCACCCGCAGAAGCCATTGCCCAGCACCACGGTCGCCAACAGGGCCGCCACGGTGACCACCACGCCCGCGTTCACCAGCCCGGTCTGGGCCAGGTAGAAGAGGCCGTTGGGCGAGACCGTGCCGATCTGTTCCAGACCCAGGAGGTACCAGCCCAGGATGTGGGCCCCGAGCAGGCCGTAGGTGGCGAGCTGGAAGGCGACGCGGGCTCTTCGAATGGGTCTGGCGCGTGGCAAGAGGTCCTCTCACCACCACCAGACGAGCGGGCGCTCGAAGTGTTAGCCGGGGCGGCTGGTCAGCTCGGGCGGCGGGTCCCGGCGCGGGATGAACTCCTCCCACCCGAAGCGCTCGGGGTACTCGCTCCAAGGTCCCTCGCAGCGCTGCTTCCAGGTGCACTGCTCGCAAGGCGGGCCGTGGGCCTTTCCCAGCTGGTGACGGTAGGCCCTGTACGAGGGCACCTCGCGGTCGGGCTCGACGATGCGCAGGTCCGGCATGATGCGCTCGGCCACGAAGCCCTCCCAGCCCACCATGAAGCACAGCGGCACCGCCTCGGTCATGCACCGCACGCCGCCGTCCCTGCCCACGGCAAGAGCACGGTGCAGCTGCTGCTCGATGTCGCGATAGCGGGGCACCACGGTCTCGAAGTTCCTGGCTGCGCTGCCGAGGGCGTGCACGAAGGCCAGCTGAAACTGGTGTACGTCCAGGCGCACGAAGAGCGCCGCCATGTCCGCCAGCTGGGCCGCGTTGCGCTGCACGATGACCGAGTTCAGGACGACCCGGGCCCCACGACGGCGCAGGTTCACGATCCCCCGGACCGTCTGGCGGAAGGACCCGGTGGCGCTGGTGAGGCCGTCGTGCGTGGCGCTGTCGGGTCCGTGCAGGGCGGGAGAGAACTCGGTGACCCCAGCGTCGATGAGCGCGTCGACGAGCGCCTCGCGACTGAGAAGGCGCCCGTTGGTCTGCACCTGGATGGTCACGTAGCCAAGCTCGGCGGCCAGCTGAACCAGGGAGACCAGGTCTCCCCGCAAGGTGACCTCGCCTCCGGTGAACACCACCTCGTCGCAGTGCTCCCGCCTGTGCACGAGCAGATCACGCAGCTGCTCGGTGGTCGAGGCGCGCACGCGGGCGCGCTTGTCGCCCTGCACGCAGAAGATGCAGCGGCAGTTGCAGCTGAAGCCCATCTTCAGATCCAGTCGCTGCACTCAGGCCTCCTCGTGTACCGCCGCAATCCGACCGACCACGTTCCACAGCTTGTGTCGGTGCAAGCACCGCGCCGCCCGCGCATTCTGACGCACCTGCTCCGGTGTCCGGGCCCCGGCGATGACACAGGTGACCCCGGGCTGCGCCGCGACCCAACCGATGGCCACCGCGGAAGCGGACAGGCCCACCTTCTCCCCCACCCGCGCCAGGTCTCGCGCCAACGCCGCGCCCCTCGCGAAGCGCACGCCCCGAAAGCGCGCGTCACGGCTGCGCAGGTCGTCCTCACCGAAGCGATGGCCCGGACGATAGCCACCCGCCAGCAGGCCCCGGCACAGCGGCTCGTAGGCCAGCACGCCCAGGCCCTCGCTGGCCGCCCGCAGGCCTTGCTCGAACTCTCGCCGCAGCAGCGAGTACGGGGTCTGCAGGCTGACCACCTCCGCTACGGCGCGAACACGGGCCAGCTCCGCGGGGCCGTAGTTGCAGACACCGACGGCGCCCACCTTTCCCTCCTGGCGGAGCTGCTCCAGGGCCTCGAAGGTCTGCTCCAGCGGCGTGCCCAGCTCGCAGGGCCAGTGAACCTGCAGCAGGTCCACGCGGTCCACCTGCAGCCTGCACAAGGTGTGGTGCAGGTCCTCCCGAACAAAGGCGGGGCGCAGGTCGGAGTGCCCCTGGTTGACCCCGACCTTGGTGGCCAGCACCACCTGGTGTCGCGCGGCGCCCAAGGCCTCGACCAGCACAGCGTCCGCGTCGCCGTAGATGGGCGAGGTGTCGAAGACGGTGATGCCCTGCTCCAGGGCACAACGCACCGTGGCGATGCCCTGCTGCCGGCTGACCGGAACACCCCAGTGCTCACCCCCCAGCGCCCAGCAGCCTAGCGCAAGGACCGAGAGCTGCAGCTCGCTTCCGGGCAGTGTGTGGGTGAGCGTGTCGCCCTCCGAGGGTAGCGCGCAGCATAGCTCTCGAAGGCGCACTACCATCGCAGTGATGCGCGTGTTGCTGCTCAACCCCGCCATACGCGCCGAGCAGTTCGGCCGCTTCGCCTCGCTGCTGGAGCCCATGCCCTGCATCGGCGTCGCCTACGTGGCCACCTTCCTGGCCCGGGCCGGCCACGAGGTGCGGGTCTACGACGACTTCGCCTTGAGAGGAGGAGAGGAAGCGGTCCTGGCCTTGCTCCGCGACTTCCGCCCCCAGGCCCTGGGCGTCTCCGTGCTGACCCCGGTGGCCAACGCCATGAAGGCGCTGATGCAGCGGGCACGGACCTCGCTCCCCCAGCTGCGCATCTTCGCCGGGAACCTGCACGCGGACCTCTTCCCCGAGGAGTTCGCCGGGCTGTGCGAGGCCATCGTCCACGGCGAGGGCGAGCAAGCCAGCGTGGACCTGCTGGCGGCTTGGGAGAGCGGGGAGAGCGGCCAGGGCATCGCCGGTGTCACGGTCTACGCCGAAGACGGGAGCCCGGTCCGAGGTCCGGACAGGCCCGCCGAACGGGACCTGGACAGCTACCCCTTCCCCGACTGGAGCCTGCTGCCCTACTCCCGCTACAGCCTGCTCCCGCTGGGCACCATCGCGCGCCCCATCGTGGCCATCGCCGCCTCGCGCGGCTGCCCCTACAGCTGCAGCTACTGCTCCCTCACCAACCAGGGAGGCATCTATCGACAGCGCTCGGTGGCCAACGTGGTGGACGAGATCGAGCACGACGTGCTCCGCTACGGCGTGAAGCAGCTGGGCTTCATGGACCCCATCTTCCCCATCAACGACCGGCACGCCGTTCGCTTTGCCGACGAGATGGAGCGGCGCGGCCTGAACGAGCGGGTGGTCTGGCTGTCCGAGCTGCGCACCGACAGCGTGACCCGGGCAGGTCTTCAGGCCATGAAGCGCTCCGGGGCCCGGCGCCTGGTCTTCGGCATCGAGACCGGCGACGACGTGCTGCTCGAGGGGGTCAGCAAGCGCAACACCGGCGACCGCTCCCGGCAGACCATCGCCCACTGCCGAGAGCTGGGCATCACCACCGTCGGCCTGTTCATGATCGGCTTGCCAGGCGAGACGCCCGAGCAGACCCGCGCCACCGTGGACTACGCCTGCTCGCTGCAGCTGGACTTCGCCAAGTTCGCCATCACCGTGCCCTTCCCGGGCAGCCCGCTCTTCGACCAGATGCGCGCAGAGGGCTTGGACCGCCGCGACTGGGAGAACTACACCACCTTCAACCCCGACGCCGGCCGCATCGTGGTGGCCTCGAAGGTGCAGAGCCCTGAGCAGCTGCTGAGGGCCCTGCGGCTGGCGACCTTCCGCTTCTACATGCGTCCACGGATGATCGCTCGCCAGCTCTTCAAGGTGCGCACCATCGACGCCCGTCAGATGGCCGCGGGGCTCTGGTCCCTGGTCCCGGATCTCCCCAAGCTCCGAGCCTAGGCCCGAAGGAGCGAAGGCAGCTTGAAGCTCTATGATGGCCGCGGGAGGCCTCATGCGAGCGTCACTGATCGGGGCGGACTTCGAGGAGAACCTTGGCATCGGCATGGTGGCCGCCTCGGCAGAGCTGGCCGGACACCTGGTGAAGGTGCACGCCTTCGACCACCCCGAGGGGGTGCAGGCGTTGGCGCGCGAGCTGGTGGACGAGCAGCCCGACGTGGTGGGCCTGGGCATGCAGTTCCAACACCGGGCCCGGGAGTTCCTCACCCTGGCGACCGCGCTGCGGGAGCTGGGCTACCAGGGCCACATCACCTGCGGTGGGCAGTTCCCCACCCTGGCATGGGAACCCCTGCTCACCGACCGCACCAGCCTGGACAGCGTAGTGCTGCACGAGGGCGAGCACGCCTTCGCCGAGCTGCTGGACGCGCTGGACTCGGGCGCGGACCTGGAGCAGGTCCCAGGGCTGGCCCTTCGCATCGACGGCCAACCCAAGCGCACCGCGACACGGCCTCTGGTGGACCTGGACAGCCTGCCCTTTCCCAAGCGCTACCGCGCCCACAGCCTGCACCTGGGGGTGCCCTTCATCCCCATCATGGGCAGCCGCGGCTGCTGGGGCAGCTGCGCCTACTGCGCCATCACGTCCTTCTACCGGGATGCCCGAGCCCACGGCGGAGGGCGCACCTACAGGCTGCGGAGCCCGCGGGACGTAGCCGCCGAGATGGCGGTGCTCTGGCACCACGCGGGGGGCCAGGCCATCTTCTGCTTCCACGACGACAACCTGCTGTTGCCCCGGCCCGAGAAGACGCTGGAGCGCTTGAGAGCCATCCGCGCCGAGCTGGACGGCTTCGGCGTAGGACGCATCGGCATCGTAGGCAAGGCGCGCCCCGACACCCTGACCGAGGAGTTGGCGCTGCAGCTGGCCGAGCTGGGGGTCATCCGGCTGTACGTCGGGGTGGAGAACGCGTCGGTGGCCGGTGGCGAGCACCTGGGCCGAGGCCGCCAGCAGGCTTGCATCCGCCAGGCCCTGGCCGCTTGTCGCAAGGCGGGCATCTTCTGCTGCTACAACCTGCTGGTGTTCGAGCCCGACGCCTCGCTCGACGACGTGCGCACGAACATCGCCTTCATCCGGGAGCACGCCGAGCACCCCGTGAACTTCTGCCGCGCCGAGCCCTACTCCGGCACACCGCTGCAGAAGCGCCTGCAGACGCGGGGGAGCTTGAACGGCAGCTACCTGGGCTGGAACTACCGCATCGAGGACCCCCGGACCGAGACGCTGTTCCGGGTGTGCGCGGCAGCCTTCCGCGAGCGCAACTTCGCCTGTGACGGCGTGGCCAACCGGGCCATGGGCTTGGGCTACGCGGTCAAGGTGCTGGAGCACTTCCACGGGCACGCGGTGGAGGGCGTGGCCGCTCGCGGGCGCCGCCTGACCGCCCAGCTGGAGCGGGAGACCGCAGACTTCCTGGAGCAGGCGGTCCAGCTGGTCGAGGAGACCACCCACCGGGAGCACATCGAGCGGGCCACCGTGGCCCTGGGCCTGCGCATCGCCCAGGCCGACCAGCACTGGCAGCGCGAGCTCACCCACTTCTATCGGGACTGCGAGGCCATGAGCCAACCGGCGTCGAGGACCGTGCTGCAGCCCCCCCACTCGCTGGCCAGGCTCACCCGTGCTGTGGTGCTCACCGCCTCGCTCATGGCGGTGGCCGGCTGCAAGAGCTGCCACGACGACCCTCCCGTGGTGGACCCCGTCGTCGAGCCCATCGACCCCGTGCCGCCAGACCCGGTGCCCATGGACAGCGCGGTGCTGGATCCGGCTCTCGACCCCATTCCGCCAGACCCGCTGCCCCCGGACATCGTGGTGGACCCCGTGCCCGCACCGATCGAGCCCAAGCCTCCCGAGGAGCCCATCCCGATGGGCGACCCGCCCCCGCCGGAGCTGTTGAAGCCGGTAGAGAAGCCTGCGGACGACGCCGAGGGCGAGCAGGGCGCGCTCTTCCACTGGAGGGACACTGCGCCGCGCCGCTCTCCGCGCACCCCGGACCTGCCGCTGTACAGCCCACCTGATGTGACCCTGGTTGCCCAGGCCGAGGGCGACGGGCTGCGGGTGCAGGTGTGCGGAGGCCCTCGGCTGAGCGTGCGCTGGGAGGCCGAGGGCCGCGTAGCGAGCGAAGGCCGCGAGGCCCTGTGGCACCCGCTGGCCGACGACGAGCAGCTCAGGGTGGCGGTCCGTAGCGCGGGCGGTGTCGCCGTGCTCAGCCTGCGAGCCAACCAGGTCTGAGCCCTACCGGCGAAGCACCGCCAGCACCTCGTCGGCGGCGCGCTCGCCGGACTCCAGCGCTCCCTCCATGAAGCCGGTGTGCTCCCGGGCCGTCTCTGTGCCGGCCCAGTGGATGCGACCTACGGGAGCCCTGAGCGCAGGCCCGTGGCGGGTCAGCGCGCCCTGGGGGAAGAGCACCACGGGCGCGCCGCCGCTCCACTGTTCGGCGGACCAGTCCGTCTCCACCACCTGCACCGGCTCCGCGGCGTCGGGACCGAACCACTCCACAAGGCTGCCCAGGACCAGCTCGCGGCGCTGCTGCGGGTCGCGCTCGGACCAGCCCTGTGCGGGCCGGCCTGTGATGAAGACCAGCAAGGCGGGAGCGCAGTCGCCTACGATTCCGTCGAAGACCACGGTGACCGGACCCCGGGTACACACCGCCTCGCCGGAGAAGCCCGCCTCGCGCCAGAAGGGCCGCTCGTAGAGCACCTGGCACTTGACCGTGTGCCCCATGCGGGTGTTCTCGTGGAGGGCCTGGCGGCTGGGGGGCAGCGCGGGCTGGAAGTCCACCCCGGACAGCAAGGGCGTGGGGATGGCCATCACCAGCCGTTGCGCTGAGAAGCTCCCCGCGTCGCTGCGCACCTCGACGCCCTCGGAGTCCTGGTGCACGCTGCGAACCGGGGCGCTCGAGACCACCCTCAGCCCGCGGGCCATGCCCTCGCAGAGCTGCTGTGCCCCACCGACCACGGAGCGGTCCTGGTTCCCGTCGTGGGTCTCGATGAGCTTCGTGAGACCGCCGCCAGCGTGCAGGTAGTGCAGGAAGTGGAGCAGGCACAGGTCGTCCACGTCGGCGCCGAAGATGACCCGCACGGCGCTGTTGGTGAGGGCGATGACGTCGGGGTCGCCGACCTTCTGCTCCAGCAGCTCGCCAACGCTCATGGCGTCCCACCGAGCGGCGCGCTTCGCCGTCCAGGGGGTCAGCAGCGGCACCTTGCGGCACAGCCACTCGATACGCCAGATGGCCAGCTGCATGCGCAGCAGCTTGAAGATCGAGATGCGCGGGATGGAGCTGGTGTAGGTGGAGACGCGCCCCTCCAGGTCCAGCAGCTTGCGACCCTGGTGCCAGGTGCTCTGCGTCTGCAGGCCCAGATCTCGGATCAGCGCGGCCATGCGGGCCTGCTGGGGCCCGGTCCACTGCCCGCCCACGTCGTAGGCACTACCGTCGACATCCTGGGTCCAGGTGCGCCCGCCCACCCGGTCGCGGGCCTCGAGCACCACCACCGACCGCCCAGCGCGAGCTATGCGCCGCGCCGCGGCCAGACCGGCCAGGCCGGCACCGACCACGATGACATCGTTCTCCATGGACGCATCCTACGCCCCCCGCCTGTTCCTGCGAGCGCCCCCGCTGCGGCGCGCTCCGTCAGCTGGGGCAGGCCTCCACCTCGATGAGCACCTCCTCTCCCGCTTCGGGCGCCGGGAAGGACAAGACTCGGCGCCCCGAGTCCCAGTCGCCGGCTGGCGTGCACGCTCCGGGCACCACCACCTCCACATTCGCCTGCACCGCGGTCCCCGTGACCCGCCAGCCCTGGTCGGTGCTCACGAAGGGCCCCGGCGTGCGGTGCAGCCAGGGCTCGGAGAAGCCCTCCAGGCCTGCGCCTGCCTGCCCATCGGAGGTCAGCGGCCCCCAGCTGTCGTTGCGGTCATACGACCAGTACGCCGCGGAGCCCCCCTCATTGCCCACCGTCTCCAGCAGCGCGCGCACGTAGTCCGGCTCGTTGCCGAAGTCCGAGAAGATGCCGAACTCGCCGACGAGCAGGGGCAGGCCCAGCCGGTCGGCCTGGTCTGCCCACTGGCGCAGGTGCTTCTCCTCCTCGCCGAAGTCCCCGCTCCAGCCGGTGCCCTCCTCGGCGTAGACCGGGTAGTAGTGCGGAGCGAAGACCCAGTCGCCCTCGGGCAGGGTCAGCGAGCTCTCGTGCGTCAGGTTCGCGCTCACGCTGGGCTCCACCACCACGAGCCGACCCTGGGGCAGGGCGCCTGCCACGGTCGTATAGAAGGCCGGCAACACCTCCTGCTCGAAGGTCTCGGACTGCAGCGTGCCCCAGAAGGGCTCGTTCATCACCTCGAAGGCGACGACCCCCGGGTCTTCGGAGACCGCCGCGGCGACCTCCGCCCACGCCTGAGCGTAGGCCTGCTGCAACGCTTCGCTGGCCCAGAAGCGGTCGAAGCACTCCTGCACCTCTGGGCGGGCATAGGCCAGGTACCAGGAGCCCTCGGGTGCCTGGAAGCTCTCGTAGAGGGACTCCTCGCAGGTCCAGCGGGGCATCCCAGCGTGCCCGAAGCCCTCGCCGTAGATGTCCTGGTGCATGTCCACGATGACCGAGAGTCCTCGCTGGGTCAGCCGGCCGATGTCCTCGGCCACCCGCTCCAGGTAGGCCCGGTCGACCTCGCCCTCCACCGGCTCCACCGCGTGCCAGAACACCAGGTAGCGCACCAGCGTGATGCCATGGCTCACCAGCAAGTCCAGCTCGTGGTCGGCCAGCCCCGGCAGGTTGTCCTCGCTGCGCTTGGCGGCGTTGTTCACGTTCATGCCGCGGTGCATCACGTGCCGGCCCGACTCATCAGGCCAGCGCGGCTCCCACGCCGCGTCCGCGGGACTCGGGTCCGCGCTGCACGCGGCCAGGACCAGCCACTGAACAGGCATCACAGAAGCATAGCAAGCGCTCCCGACGTTGCCGAGCGCCCGCCCTCGCTATCCTCCGCGGCAGTGACTGCGGCCAGCACCATCAGCTCGAGCTCCCAGCAGGTCCGCTGCGCCGACGGCTACACCTTGCACTGCCAGCTCTTCCGCGCGGCGACGCCAGAGCCCGCCGGCACCGTGCTGGTGCTGCCCGCCATGATGGTCCGAACGCGCTTCTACCGGGCCTTCGCCGCCCACCTGGCCCAAGAGGGCTTCCGCGTTCTGGTCGTCTGCAACCGAGGCACCGGGGAGTCACTGGCCGCGGAGACTGTCGAGATCGACAAGTGGTGGGACCTCGAGGCTCTCTGGACCCAGGCCGTCGACAGGCTCGTAGGCACGATCTGGCCTGACGACGCCAAGGGCATGTTGGTCCTGCCCATCGATGACCTGGACCTCGTGTCTCGAAGGGCTAGAGAGTTGCTGTTGGCCATGCGACGCCTATGGCATCCCCGCGTGGCATTCCTGCTCACGGGGCATCACGAGTTGTTGGTGGACGTGGTCGCCACGGCCTACCTCCAAGAGATGGGAGGACGCGGGCCTCGCTCACGGCGAGACGTCCTCGGATGGCTGGGGGATGTAGGCCCTGACCTTGGTCTGACCTACCCACCCATTTCGGCCGCGGACACCGGGAATGCCCATGGCAACTCTGCCCTTCGTCCTCGTCACCTCGCGGAGTCGCTGACAAACAAGGTCATCCCTCCGCTTCACCTCATGAGGCAGGAGACGGTCCCCCTCGACTTTGCGCTGACGACCTGGCGTGGAGGCGAGTTGGCGCTTCACCTGAAAGAGGTGACCCTGGACCTGGGCGGCGCCGCGCCCGATACGCTCGCTGGGCTCATCACCGAGTACCGAGCCGGATTGAAGTTCTTCGCATTCGCGGCGGACCTGCAATGGCGTTCCTTGACCCAGCTCGTCGACTTCTTGGCAGCAGAGTCCGTGGAACCGAGCCCAGACGATGAACGCTTCGTCAGCACCCTGGAGTTCTGGCTGAACACGCTGGACCGACCTTGGGGGCGGCCTCTCACGCTCAGCACCCGAGCTGTGCCGGCTCACCACATCGAGACCAACGGTCGCTTACGCGGCTTCCAGCTCCCCGAGATCACGCTCCGTACGAGGCAGATCGTGTCGCTCGTGGACGACGCGGGCGAGGCCATGGGCATGGAGCTGCTCTTGCTCGATGCGGACAGCACCGAGCACTCGAGCTGGACCGAGTGGATCTACCCGCATCTGGTCAGCGTTTTTTGGCGACGCGAAGGAAAGACGATGGACCTGTCGTGGCCCTGCGTTGCTCCTCGCAGGCCCCACGACCTCATCTGGATGCAGACTTCGGTCAAGATGCTGAGCGACGTCGTTCGAGACAGCGACGACCTGGCTTGGCCTCGGCGGCGGCATCGATGGCCTCCAGTCCATCGCGCCGGTAGTCCACGTAGGTCTTGGCGCAGGAGGCGGGACAGCAGAACTCGTCCTCGGTCCAGGGCTCGTCGGTGGCGCACTGGTGCACTTCCTCGAAGCATCCGCGCAGGTTGTTCACGCCGGGCTGCGAGCAGGAGCTGATGAGCAGGCCGCAGGTGCCGGTGGCGGTGATGGGGTCCCGAAGCTCCGGGTCCGACCAGAGTATGGCCTGCGGGTGCACCATCATGGTGTAGCCGCTGCCTTCTGGACCAGGAGGAAGATCCAGTCCATCGAGGTCTTCCCAGGAGGGCCGCTCCCAGGTGTCGTCGGTGTAGAGCGCAACCTCGACCTCGCCGGTCGACCTGCCGTTGCACGCTGAGAGCATGAGAAGCCAGGAGAACGTGGCGGGACTGTATCGCTCCCCCGCCTCCATCGCTGTGACGCTCCCCGACGCCATCGCCCGCCACGAGATCCTGGCCGGCGACCGGCCCTTCGTCACCACCTGCCTGCTGTGTCTGGCGCCGGCCCTGGAGCTGATGCTGACACGCAAGGGCAACTACCGCCTGGCCTGCGATTCCTGCCGCGTCAACGGCTTCGTGAAGTCCGCGGGCTTCCTGCGCGCCTGGGTCGGTGCCGGCGAGCCCCTGCGTGGGCAGGCCCCCGAACGCCTGTCGGTCCTGCACCGGATGCTGGTGCAGAGGGGCACCGCCTACCTGGGCGGCGCGAGCTGGGAGACCGGCGAGTACGGGGGCACGACTCGGCCGGTGCTGAACCGCGCCCTGCTGTGCGTCTCGTGCGGGAGCGTTGGCGCAGCTCTGCGTGAAGACAGCAGAGGCAAGCCGTACCTCGCGTGCGCCGGTGGATGCACCGCGATTCTGTTCATCCCCCTCCCCGGTCAGGTGCCGCTCCTGGCGGGCTGGACCGCGCTGCAGCACGAGCAGGGGCTGGCCACCTGGGCCGCCTGGGTGGCAACTGGCAGCGACGTCTGGGCTCGGTGGCAGGGCCTCGGGGATGACACGGCCTGGACTGGAAACGAGGCGGGCAAGCCCGCCGAGGAGGATGCATGGACTGGATCAATAAACTCATTGGAGGGGCCGCCGAGCTCCA
>PVBE010786539.1_pt1 | contig 57511 bp, 48 predicted proteins | sample 1631181 | NCBI WGS metagenome assembly PVBE01 (sample SAMN08397723, study PRJNA350692) | Marine metagenome, whole genome shotgun sequencing project. | isolation source: water | place: Pacific Ocean | collected 2012-04
CCCGCGCCGCCGTTGGTGGAGCCGCCGGCCGACAGGCGCTCCAGGGCCGACAGGATCTTCGGCCGGTTCTCGCGGGTGACGGCGGTGGAAGGCAGCACCAGGCCCGAGGCGCCGGCGTAGACCACCAGGGCCACGCGGTCGTTCTCCGTCAGCTGGTCCACCAGCAGCTTCATGCCCCGACGCAAAAGCGGCAGCTTGTTGAGGTCCGACATGGAGCCGGACACGTCGATGAGGAAGACCAGATTGCTGGGCGGGCGGCGCTTCTTGGCCACGTCCCTGCCCCGCAGGCCGATGCGCACCAGGCGGTGCTTCGGCTGCCAGGGCGCCGGGCCGATGTCGATGTTGACCGAAAAAGGGTGCGGGCCCGCGGGCGGCGCGTAGTCGTAGGAGAAGTAGTTGATCAACTCCTCGGTGCGCACGGCCCCGGCAGGCGGCAGCGTGTTGCGCGTGAGAAAGCGCCGCACGTTGGCGTAGGACGCGGTGTCGACGTCCACGGAGAACGTCGACAGCGGCGCCCGGGCCACCAGCCGGAAGCCGGGCTCGCGGCTGGGCGCGTAGGCCTCGCCGGTTGACGGGTTCCAGAAGCGGTCCTTCTTCTGGAGCAAGGCGAGGTCCACGATGCCCCGGAGCTCGTTGGGCTTGCCGTCCACGACCACCGCGGTGCCAGACGGCGCGGTGGTGACGCGCAGGTTGCCGGCGGGGCCGGGCTGGCGGTGCTGGGCCTCCTTGGCCTCACCGACGTGGCTCGGTCCGGTTTTTTTCTGGAGCCAGTTCGGATGAGCATCTTCGGGCCCCTTCGAACTCTTCATCATCCCGAGCGTGCCGAAGAAGCCCACACCCGCCACCAGCAGCACCGTGGCCGCCAGGGCCAGGCCCGCCACGGCCGGCCGCAGGATCCAGGGCCGCTTTTGGGTCTCTGCCGGCTCCTCGCTCTCCACAGCAGCGTTGGCCTGCCGCAGCACGGCCGCCATGCGCTCGTTGTCCAGCCCGGTCACCGGTTCGTCGCCCAGCTCCTGCTCCAGCAGTCCGGCCATGGCCTGGATCTGCTCCACCTCGTCGCGGGCCTCGGGATGATCCTGCAGCCAGCGCTCCACCTCCGCGCGGTCGTGGTCGGCAAGCTCGCCCAGGGCGTAGGCCGTGATCCTCGGGTCGTCCATGGTCATGGCACCCTCCTCGTGGCGGGCGGCTCCTCCAGGAGCTCGCGCAGGGTCTTGATCGCGGTGTGCAGCAGGTAGCCGACGTTGGTCACCGACTGCTCGGTGACCCGGGCGATCTGCCGGTAGCTCAGCCCGTGCTGAAACTTGAGCCGCACCACCTCTTGCTGCTTGTGCGACAGCTCCCCCAGGTGCTGCATCACATGGCTCATGGCCTGGCTCTTTTCAGCCTCCGCCGCCGGCGACGGCGCCGCGCTCTCGCAGCGGGCCAGCTGCACCTCGCTCGCCTGTGTCATGGGCTTGCCCTTCCGCTTGATGTCCAGCGCCCGATTGCGGCAGACCCGGTAGAGCCACGCCGTGACGTGGTCCTCCACCTTCTGGCGGTCCGCCTTGCACAGGCGCAGGAACGTGTCCTGTGCAACGTCGCGGGCGGCCTCCACGTCCCCGAGGATGTGGAGGGCGTAGCGCACCAGCGCCCCCTCGTGGCGGCGCATGACCTGCTGGATCCATTTGGCGTCCGAGCCAGGCAACCGATACCTCCCGCTGTTCAATGTACCAACGTACGGCGCGGGGGTTTCTTAGAAAAAAGTTTGGCGAGCGCCGGGCCCCGCGGGCCGGGCCTTGACCGGCGTCGCCGGCTTCACGGACAATGAAGGTCCGAGATCGAGCAATAATGGCCGGTGGGGAAATGGGGAACCTGTCACCAAACGTGCTGTGCGCCTTGAACCTGGGCCTCCTGCTGCTCGGCGCCGCCTCGTGCGCGCCGGAGGGTATGGAGTGCCACGGCTGGAAGCTGCAGGGCACCGTGTTGGACAGAGGCGGCCTGCCCGCGGCGGCGGCTTCCGTGGCGTCGGTCAGCTCGTGCACACTGCCCGCCGAGACCCTGGCCGGCAAGGGGAGCTTTCAGACCACCGGCAAGGACGGGGCGTTTTCGGTGGACGCCAGAGTCTGCCGCGACGGCGGCCTGGACGACGAGGCGCGGGTGCACTACGTGGCCTGCCTGCCCGACGCCACCTGCACCTGCCAGAGCGTCGACATCAGCACGGACACCGCCGGCGCCACCGTGGGCAAGGTCAAGCCCGGCGGAGCCTCCGGCGATCCCGCGGTCATCGCCCACGGCTACGACAAGCAGCAGTCCACGCTTTACCTCATGTTCACCGCCCCGCCGGACACCCTCTCCCTGGGGCTCAACGCCAGCCTGCGGTTTTCCGACAGCTCCAAAAAACTGCGATCCGCAGATTATCAGCTACGCCCTCGCCGGCGCGGTGGCCAAGGGCAACGCCCTCGTGCTGGCGCTGTCCGACAGCAGCTGCCTCGGCATGAGCTGCTACGCCAAGTGCATCGAGGACGCTTACAAATGCCGCATGAGGCTGGAGTACTGGGAGGACTGGAGCAAGTGCGACTACAACTGCACCGGCCGCTGCACCTACCTCTACAGCACCTACCACCTGGAGCTGAGCTCGGGTTGGCTCGACAGCAAGGGCAACAAGGGCAAGGCCGCCAGCCTCACGGGGACGCTGCTGCCGGGGGAGTGAGCGGCGAGTTGTCGAGCGACACGCCACCGCTATCGCTGCCGCGGGCTACAGGCTCCGGGCTTCTGGCTGCAAGGCCATCTTGGAGCAGCATTGAAGCTTCAGAAGGGTGAGTGGTATCGCGACAGCCCGCGCGCCGCGCGTTGAGGTGGTGAGGGTGTGAGCAAAACCGATACTGTGGCGCATGCGTGGCCTGCCTTGTAGTCTGGAGCCTGAAGCCCGAAGCCTACACAAACGGGCCTTTTCCGTAGGAAGTGTCCACGAATAGTTAGCGGTGGTTATTTGCTCTTTTTAGCCTTCGCCCTGCGCTTGTTGTACTTGACGCCGAGCTCGTCGAGCACTCGCTGCGCGCCGCGCACCGTGGCCAGGTAGTGGGCCATGCGGATGTCCATGCAGATGCTGCGCTGTTCGGCGTGGAGGTACTGCCAGTCGCTGAGGATCGACTCGGGCGTGCCGTCGAACAGCAGCCCCACCAGGCGCCCTCTGTCGTCGAGCACCGGGCTGCCCGAGTTGCCGCCGGTGGTGTCGAGGGTGCTGGTGAAGTTCGCCGGCACGTCCTTGATTCGGCGGTCGACGAAGCGGCTCTTCAGGCGGCCGGGGAAGGCCGCCTTGAGGTAGGCCGGCACGGTGAAGGGGTACTTGCCCTTGTCCTTCTTCATCAGGCCGGCCAGGTCGGTCATGTAGCGGTGGTCCTTGCCGGTGGCGGTCTCGTGGTAGTCCCGTACGCTGCCGTAGGTCAGGCGCAGGGTGAAGTTGGCGTCGGGGTAGCTGGCCTGCTTGAACTGCTTGACCCAGCGGGGCCGCAGCACGCCGACGAGGTACTGGTCCACCAGGGTCATGGGGCCCTCGCGCAGCTCGCGCATCTCCTTCTCCAGATCCCGGGCGAAGGCCAGCAGGGGGTCGGCGTTTTTGGCGATCTCCTTTTTGGACATGCCGAACAGCTTCTTGCGCAGGGCCACGGCACGCTTGACCTCCTCGGCGTCCGCGCCGCGGGCCAGCAGCTGCGTGCCGCCGTAGAGCACGTCCACTGCGGTCTGCAGCGCGTCCTTGCTCGGCGCCGCGCCGTAGGCCTCCTGGTACAGCTTGGCGTAGTCCTTCTTGCCCTTCTTCGCCTGACGGCGCAGCTTCGCCACCGCCCGTTTGGCCCGCGCCTCGAGCCGGGCGATGGCCCGGGGCCGCTGGGCCCGGGGGAGCTTTTCACCCTGGCGCAAGAAGAACAGCAGCAGGGCCTTTTCGGTCTGCAGCTCCATCTCCTTTTCCAGGCGCGCCGAGGCCCCCATGAAGGAGAAGACGTTCTTGTCCTTGTAGCGCGCGTTCTTGCGCAGCTCGTCCTTTTTGCCCTTCTCGATGCTCCACTTGACGATGTCGTGGGACACGCGCATGGACGGGATGACCCAGCTGGTGATGCGGCCCATGACCTGCAGCCGGCGGTGGTACTTGCGGTAGTGGGTGTAGAGCTTGCCCATCTCGGCGTGGAGCTTGCGGGCCTGGCGCGCGCCCTTCTTGCCCAGCTTCGGCACCGCCCGGCCCTGCACCTCGCCGCCCTTGCCGGAGAACAGCGCCTTCTCCCACTGCAGCTTGCGGTCCAGCGCCTTCCACTTCTCGAAGCCCTTCTTGCTCATGCCGTAGTACTTCACCCCGTTTTGCAGACCCGACTCCAGCCCCATGTACTTGCGCCTGGCGTCCTTGCTCGCGGCGCGCCGCTTGTTGAGCACTGTCAGCACCTGGCCCAGCATGTCGATGGTCGCGCCGAGGTGGTCGCGAACATAAAAGCGCACGGAGTGTGATGTACGGTGGCGCATGGTGCGCCCGGGGAAACCCATGACCATGACCAGGGAGCCCTTCTTCACGCCGTACGGCGACACCTTCAGGTGCACCGGCGTCTGCAGCGGCACGTTCTCCTTGGCGTAGGCCGACCCGGCGCCCTTGGGCGAGACGTAGGCCCGCAGGTAGGTGAAGTCCGCGGTGTGGCGGGGGAACATCCAGTTGTCGACGTCGCCGCCGTACTTGCCCAGGGACTTGGGCGGCGCGTAGACCAGGCGCACGTCCCGGACGCGGCGGTAGGTGCTCATGTAGTAGGAGGTGCCGCCGTTTTTGGCCTGCACCTCGCAGACGTGGCGGCCGCCGGCCTCGCAGGCCTTGCGCAGGCTCTCCCGGCGCAGGCGCAGCTGCTCGTGGCGCTTTTTGTAGTTGCGCCGCGTGGGCGCCGGGATCCCCGCCAGCACGCGGCTGGTGACGTCCTGCATCTTGACCAGCACGCGCAGAAAATAGGCCGGGCAGGGGATCTCCTCGGCGGCGGTCTTCGCCACGTGGCCGCGGTCCATGATGCCCTGGTGCTGCTTGCGGGCGTTGAGCCGCACCAGGCAACCGTAGGCCACGTGGTGGTTGGTCACCATCAACCCCTTGCCCGAGACGAAGGAGCCGGTGCCGCCGCGGCCGACCTTGACGATGGCCTGGGCCAGGCGCTGCAGCTCGGCCGTGGGGATCTTGAGGCCCGACCTCTTCAGCCTCGAGACCGGCAGGCGGTCCATGAGGTACATGCCCTCGCTGGCCACGGCCGCCGGGGACGGGAGGGTGAGGGACAGCAAGGCCCCCGCCGCCAGGGCGCGGGCTGCCAGGGGTGCTCTGCCAGAGATAGATGACGTGTGCATGGAGTCTCCGTATGTGTCGCGGTTGCCCGGTGAAGCTAGCAGACGCGGTATTTTTTTTCATCCGCGCAGAACCATCACCGCGCTCGTGCGTTGATTGGTCTCAGGCGGACGGAACGATTCAGCAGCAATTCTGAACCATCCGACGAAGCCCGCGACTTAATAATTTCATCCAAGAACCGTGGAGGTAGCCATGCGAAATCTCTCCTTCGCAGCGACGATGCTGGCCTGCGTACTCATGATCACCGGGCCCGCCGAGGCCCAGGGCCGACGCTGGAGCAATAACCAGGGACCGAACCAACAGCAGCCCAGGAAGCGGGCGAAGAGGGTCACCCGCATCGACATGGTCATCGCGCTGGACACCAGCGGCAGCATGAGCGGGCTGATCAACGCCGCCCGCCAGAAGCTGTGGGACATCGTCAACGAGGCGGCCCGCGCCCAGCCCAGGCCGGTGCTGCGGGTGGGCCTGCTGACCTTCGGCAGCTCGGGCTCCGAAAAGGACGGCTACGTCGTCGTGCAGAGCGACCTGACCACCGACCTGGACTCCATCAACGAGAAGCTCTTCGCCCTGCGCACCAACGGCGGCACCGAGTATGTCGGCCGCGTGGTCTACCGCGCGGTCAAGGACCTGTCCTGGCACCGCGGCCGCCGCACGCTGCGTCAGATCTTCGTCGCCGGCAACGAGTCGGCGGACCAGGACCGCACCGTGCGCGCCCGCACCGCCGTGCGCCTGGCGCGCAAGAAAGGCATCTTCGTCAACGCCATCTACTGCGGCCCGAAGACGGCCTTCGACGCGCCGGGCTGGCGTCGCGTGGCCCGCGGCGGCAAGGGCGTGTACGCCTCCATCGACCATAACCACGGCACGGTGGTGGTCAGCACGCCCTATGACACGAAGCTCAACCGCCTCAGCGCCAAGCTGAACCGGACCTACGTCGGCTACGGCGCGCGGGGCAGGGTTGCCAAGGCCAAGCAGAAGGCCCAGGACAAAAACGCCCTGCGCTCCCACGCCTCGGTGGGCGCGGCCCGCGCCCGGGCCAAGGCCAGCGCCGTGTACCGCGCCGATTCCTGGGACCTGGTGGACGCGCGCAAGGCGGGAAAGAAGGTCAAGAAGGAGGCTCTGCCGGCCCCGCTGCGTAAGATGAGCAAGGCCGAGCGCAAGTCCTTCCTCGACAAGAAAGAGAAGGAGCGCGAGGCGCTGAAGAAGAAGATCCGCGTGCTGTCCAAAAAGCGCGCGGCCTACGTCAAGTCCGAGATGAAGCGCAAGGGCAAGACCGACGCCCTGGCCTTCGACGCCGCGATCAAGCGCGCCATCCGCGTGCAGGCCGCCAGCAAAAAGATCCGGCTCAAGTAGCTCCCCTGCCTTTCCTCCTGTCGCCCGGGTGCGTTTTCTTCCCTTCTTCCGCCAAGCCAAACACCCGGGCGGCAGGTTTTTTCTGGTAAGATTGTTGGCAGATGAAGCTGCCCACCATCTTCGCCCTCCTGGCCGGCCTGCTCTGCGCCCGTTGGCCCGCGCCGAGACCTCCACCTACGACGTGACCTTCGCCCACGAGGAGAAGGCGTTCAAGGACCTGGTCTGGGACAGCGGCTGGCTGCCGAAGAACGAGGACATCCAGGTGCGGTTCAAGGCCTCGATGAAGGGCGGCATCAACGTGGACATGCCCACGTCCTCGGCGCTGACCTACAGCACCACGGCCCACGGCCTGACCTACACCGGCAAGACCGACAAGGGGCTGTTCAAGATGGGCCTGGAGACCAGCTTCAAGGCCTACATCAAGATCGACAAGAAGATCGGCAGCGTGAAGATCAAGTACGATGGCGAGCTGCCGCTGCCGGGCAAGCTCAAGAGCCTCAACAAGATCATCGGCGACCAGGCGAGCTTCACACCCCTGGCCCTGCCCGGCGCGCCCAAGCGCCCGATCAAGGTCTCGCTCAAGTCGCCCAAGTACCACATCGTCACCATCGACACGCCGCTGCAGCTGGACATCAAGGTCGCCTCGGCCAAGGTGCGCGTGCCGATCCACCTGCAGGTCAACCTCAACTGCGAGTTCAAGGGCAAGAGCATCCAGACCAAGCCCACCGGCGCCAGCTTCGTGGTCAACCACACCGCCTCGGCGCAGACGTCGTACTGGCCGGCCGACGGCAAGCTGAAGCAGACCGGCGACGCCACGTACCACGGTGAACGCGAGCTGGCCGTGGAGCTGGTGATCTACCCCTCCATCGAGGTCAAGGCCAAGGCGGACCTCGGCGTGTGGAAGGACTCCAAGACCTGGAAGGTGGCCGAGTTCAAGATCTCCACCGACCTGGTCAAGGACAAGAAGAGCTGGGACTTCAGCTCGCAGCCGGTGAGCTTCAGCTTCACCGGGCCGGACCCGCTGACCGACGGCAGCACACCGCTGCCCGGCGAGGCCGGCGTCTACCCCGACAGCGGCGTACCATTGCCCAACGAGGCCGGCGTCTACCCCGACAGCGCGATCACGCCGTCCGGCGACGGCGGCAGCAACGCCGAGGACGGCGACGGCCACGTGGAGGGGGCGTGCAGCTGCGACGCCGGGCTCGCCCGCGCGCCGACCCTGCCCCTGATCTTCCTGCTGCTGGGCGTGGTGCTGCTGCTCGGCGCCCGGCGCCGGTCATGGCAGCCTCCTAGCTAGCTAACTACAGCGGCGTTGAGTTGCGTTAATTAATGTAGGGCGGGGGCTTGTCCCCCGCCTCGGCAGTGCGTGGCGGGGGACAAGCCCCTGCCCTACCCTTCCCGAGGTGATCAACGCAAATGAGCAGCGCGATACTAGGGGCACTTCTTTCCGTTGCTCACCTGGAACTTGATCACGTAGGCCTTCTTGCAGGAGTAGCTGCTGCAGCCGCCCACGATGATGCCGCCGTCGCAGCCGGGCCGCCACGCCGCGTCGTTGAGGTTCACGCCCGAGCTGGCGTTGTAGGGCGGCTTGTCGAAGTTCGGGATCGACACGTCGGTGAAGTCGGTCTGGTTCTTCAGCTTGTGGCGGTACTCGTGCGCGCGGCCCACGCCGGAGCTGTAGCCGCCGAGCACCAGCGCCCGGGTGCCGGTGGTGGAGAAGGACACGCGGCTGGCGCCGGCGCACTTGGGGCTGTAGTAGCTGGTGTCCCAGGCCCCCTTCTCGAAGGAGTAGACCTTGCCGCTGCAGGACCAGCAAACGGCCAGGGCGTAGTCGCCCTGGGGCCGGCCGGCGATGGACGAGGTGTTGCCCGCGTTCTTGGTGTGCTTGACCCAGTTGCCGCCCCCGTCGAGGTGCATCAGCGTCACCCCGTTGACGCCGCAGGTCACGGCCACCGTTGGCTTGCCGAAGGCGTCCGTGGCCCAGGCCAGGTCCTGGCAGCCGGCGGAGGGGTAGGTCACCTTGACCCCGCTGCGCCCCTTGGCCGCGTCGAAGGTCCAGACGTAGGCCCAGTAAGACGAGCCCGACTTTTTGGAGGCCAGCAGGCGCGCGGTCTTGCCGTCGGGGGAGTAGGCCAGGGCCTCGTAGGTGCTGCCGGCCAGTCGCTCAGTGGTCATCTCGGTGAGGGTCTTTTTGGCGTGGTCGTACAGATAGATGCGCCCCTCGTTGTTGGACACCTGCCGCCCCAGCAGCACGGCCTTGTCCCCCTTGGGGGTGAAGGTCACGGCGCGCCAGTAGAGCTTGGAGCCGGCCGAGGCCGCCTGGGTCAGGCTCCCCGCCTTGGGGTCGTAGCGGAAGACCTTGTCCGAGTAGGAGAGCACCAGGGCGTAGGCGCCCGAGGGGTGCCAGGCCGCGGCGGGCGGGGAGACCAGCCCGTAGGCCGGCACGGCCTTGTAGGTGTAAAAGCCAGGGCTCACCGACGTGGGGCCGCTGTCCGGCTGCGGCGGCTTGTAGATGTCCGGCGTCGGAGGCTTGGACAGGTCCGGCGTCGGAGGTTTGTAGAGGTCCGGCTTGGGCGGCTTGTAAAGGTCCGGCTTGGGCGGCTTGTACCAGTCCGGCGCGCCGAGGTCCGGCGTGATGACCACGCCGAGGTCGTCCTTGGGCGACGTGGCGTCGGGCCCGGTGACCAGCCCGAGGTCGCAGGTGCCGCAGGCGTCCTTGTCGGCGCCGCGGTCCAGGGGCGTGTCGCCGTACTTGTACGGCTCGTCGCAGGCCGCCAGGAGGGCGACGACTATCAGGGTTGTGGCTGTTGGATACCGCATTTTCGCAACCTGTACTGCAAGTAGTTCAGCGCGCTCTTCTGTCTGTCCTTGGGCAGGTGATCGATGGCCTCGCGTTCCCGGGTCGAGAGCTCCTCGACCCGCTTGCACTGGCGTTTACGCACCGCCTCGGTCAGCAAGAAACTATACCTGTCGTAGCGCAGCGCTGCAAAGTGCCGGCGCAGGCGCAGGCGCACGTCGGCAGACAGCTGGGGCAGGTGGGCGTGCACGTCGTAGACGTACGCCACGCCGCCCTCCTCGCGGCCCACCGCGATCTTGACCCAGTAGGTCTGCACCGCGGGCAGGTCTTTGGCGCCGCGCGAGTGGGAGGCGACCTGCATCAGCTCGGCCCGGGCGGCGGCCGGCTCCACGTGGCCGACGTACCTCGAGGGCACGTCCGCCGCCACGGCGAGGATGCGCGCGGTGGCCAGCACCCTGGCGGTCCGCCGGCGCCGCTCGCCGCGCGCGGTGACCCGACGTCCGGCAGCGGCGGGGTTCGCCACCCAGGCGGGGACCTTCGGCCTGGAGACCGCCACCAGCACCCGCTGGCCCGGCGCCAGCGCGGCGCCCTCACCGGGCAGGGCGCCGCGGCCCGCCAGCCAGATCAACGCCGCCGCCGCCACGGCCAGCAGCGGCAGGGCCCAGCGCAGGTGCCGCCGCCAGCGCGGGCGGATCCCGACCAGCTCCAGCATGGCCTGCTCGCGCGCCTGCTGTCGGCGGGCCAGGGCCGGGGTCAGGTCACGCAGCAGCCCGACCACCTCCTCGGCCGAGGACGGCCTCCCTGCCGCGTCCTTGCTCAGGCAGGCGAGGATCAGCTCGTCCAGCTGCCGCGGCAGCTCCAGGTGGGGGTGAGACCGGCGCAGGGGCTCCACCTGCAGATCCATGGTGCGCAGGAGCATCTGCTGGATGCTCTTGCCGCTGAAGGGGTTGGTGCCGGTGAGCAGCTCGTAGAGGATCACCCCCACGGCGAACAGATCCGCCCGCTGATCGATGCCCCCCGCGCCGCGGACCTGCTCCGGCGCCATGTAGCCGGGCGACCCGCAGATCTCGCCGTGCTTGGTCAGCCGGGGCTGCGGCGCGATGTCCCCTGCCTCCTCGCCGTCGCCATCGAGCCGCCGGGCCAGCGCCTCCCAGGACTCCAGGGTGTCCTTGCCCGGCGCCTCGTCGTCGCTGTCCACCTGCACCACGCGGTGGCGCGCCGTGACGCCGCTCTTCGGCTCGCGGATCTGGGCGATGCCGAAGTCCAGCACCTTGACGAAGTCGGCCACGCCGTCCTGCTCCACCAGCAGGATGTTGTCGGGCTTGAGGTCCCGGTGCACCACCCCCCTGGCGTGAGCGTCGGTCAGGGAGGCCAGCGCCTGCAGGGTGATGCCCACGGCCCGCAGGGGCGCCACCGCCCCGGCGCTCTCGATGAGCGCGGTGAGCGTGCGCCCCTCCAGGTACTCCATGGCCATGTAGAGCGTGCCGTCGTCGGTCTGGCCGAAGTCGTGCAGCACGATGGTGTTGGAGTTCTTGATCTTGCTGGCGGCCCGCGCCTCGCGGTGGAAGCGCTCCTTGAGGTCGGCGCGGCTGGAGTACGCCGTGTGGAGAAACTTGAGCACCACCTGCCGGTCCATGGCCACCTGGTCGGCCAGGTAGACCGTGCCCATGCCGCCGGACCCGAGCAGCGACTTGACGCGGTAACGCTCCGCCACCGTGGTGCCCACCATGTCCCGGCGGCGCGCCTCTGCCCCCGCCTTCACCGCGGGGCGCCCCTCGGCAATGGCCCGGGTGGGCGCCGAGCCCAGGGGCAGGGTGTCGCTGTGCCGCGCGGCCTCGCCCTGCTCCGTGCCGTCGGTGACCGTGGCGGTCAGGGCCGGGTCCGGCGTGATGGTCTTGGGGATGGTGTCGTGCAGGTCGTCGGCGGCCAGAGTGTCGGCGGCCAGAGTGTCGGGCACCGTGGCGCTGGCGGGGTCGGTGTCACCCGTGCCGGGCAGAGTCGCCCCCGACTCGGGGAGCGTTTCGCCGTCCTTGATCGTCTCGGAGCCGTCGCCCATGGCGCCCCTTTCGCTGCAGGCACTACACGCTGGTTCCATACCATACTCACAGCATTTGTGGTATGAGCGGCCCATGTCTGTCCCTCGCTGGCTGCTCTGTCTGTTGGCGTGGCTGCCCCTGGCCGCGTGCAGCTCCATGCTGCGAATTCAAGGCTCGGCGCCCGCCAACCCGCGCCCCGCCTTCTCCGAGGTGACCCTGCCCGAGCGGGGCTACAAGGTGTGGGTCATGGTCCCCTGGCTGCAGGTCAACATGTACCCGATGAAGGAGCGCGCGCAGCAGCCGCTGCTGCAGTTCACCGGCGACGCCGCGCGCCTGGCCGACGGCACCGGCCGCATGACGATGCTGGCGGCCCTGGACCGCTACCAGAACGGCGACCAGATCCGCTTCTTCGCCGACCGCGTGCTCTGGTCCGGCCGCCTCGAGGCGGGCGATGGCCGCGCCTTCACCTTCTGGCTGCGGGAGAACAACCGCAGCGCGCCGACGCAGATCGACCAGGACCTGGCCAACCTGCAGCAGGTGGCCATGGTGGTGGAGGAGCTCACCGGCGCCACCGGCTTCAAGATCCCGGCCAGGCGGGCCCTCTCGGTCACCGGCCAGATGATCAAGCAGGTACAAAAAGACTGGCTGATCCTGCGCTGGGACTGCCCCTGGGCCCACGTACTGGCCGAGGCTGACCGCAAGCTCTCCGGGCCGCGGCGCCACGTGCTGCTCAGGACGAGGTTGGTGACCGGGGAGCGGCTCAATGACCGCCCCGTGGCCGAGGTGGACCTGCTCTTCGTGGTGCAACGCCTGGACCGCCCGCTGCCCCTGGGGATCAAGCGGTGAGGGTCAGGGATTACCGGCGGGGCCTCTTTTCTGGTAGGTTTGTCCTGTGAGGTTCATCTGCACATGGGCCGCGGCGGCCAGCCTGCTCCTTGGCTGTTACTACGACATGGACGCGGTGCCCTACAGGGGCGCCGACAGGGGCGCCGACAGGGGCGCGTCGGACCGCGGCGCCCCGGACCGCGCGCGGGTCGACACAGTCCCCGGCGCCGACGTCAAGGCCTGGCCTGACACCCGCCCGCCCCAGGACCTGCTGGTCACTGAAAATGCGTCATCGGCACACCCGACCACTGCTCCAAGTGTGGCGAGGTTTGCCCGGGCAAGGACGACATCTCCACCCGGCGGGTCTGCACCGGCGGCAAGTGCAACATCGTCTGCAAAGGCGAGTACTACGACGTCAACGGCAAGCTCAACGACGGCTGCGAGGCGTTCGACAAGCACGCCCAGCACGCCACCCAGACCAAGGCCTGGAACTTGGGCAGCCAGGACGACTGCGGCAGCGTGGGCAGGAGCATCGAGACCACCATCCCCTCGGACCTGAGGTACCACGACCAGGCGCCACACACCCGCGTGTTGGGCAAGCCGCGGTGGTTCAAGACCGGCGTCAAGGACAAGACCGGCTGTCTGCTGGACTTCAAGATCACCCTCGACGCCACCAAGCTGCCATTCTCCGCCGACTACAAACTGGACCCCACCTACCACTGCCAGAACAAGAAGATCTTGACGCTGAAGAGCAAGACCGGCAGCGGCAGCAACAAGATCGTCATGGCCCCCATCGTCAAGTGCACCATCGGCTCCGACGACAGCGGCACCATGTTCGTCAGGGTGAGCAAGGTCAAGGGGATATCGACCCACAGCGCCGCCAAGCTCAAGCTGACGATCAAGCCCTGATCGCGGTCAGAGGCGCCGGCGCAACAGCAGCAGCAGCAGCGCCAGCAGCATCAGCGCGCCCGCCCGTCCGCCAGCCGAGATCCCGCAGCCGCACCCCTCGTCGTCGTCCTCGCCGCCCGCGCCGGCGTCGGGCCCCTTGCCCTGCTGGCAGGCCACCTCGTCGATGAGCCCGTCGCAGTCGTCGTCCTTGCCGTTGGCGCAGACCTCGGCGGCGCCGGGGTGCACCGCCGCGTCGTCGTCGTCGCAGTCCGCGGCGAGGGTGTAGCCGTCCTTGTCGTTGTCCGGTCCCGGCGCGCTGGGCGGCTGGAGGCAGCGGCCGTTTTTGCAACCGTGGGGGCACGACAGCTTCTTGCAGGGGTTGTCCTTGAGGCAGACGCCGTCCTTGCAGAACCCGCCGGGGCACTTCTTCGCCTTGCAGGGATCGGGCAGGCACTTGCCGTTTTTGCAGCCGAAGCTGCAGAGCTTGAGCGACTTGTCCTCGAGGCAGACTCGGGCGTTGGTGTCCACGCGGAAGTGGATCGAGTTGATCCCCTTGCAGCCGGCGGTGATGAAGCCCATCTCCTTGCCCTTGGCCTTGGCCGCCTTCCACACGGGGCAGAAGTGGTGCAGGCAGATCTTGTTTTTTTCGCCGGCCACCAGCAAAAACGTGCCCATGAAGGTTGGCGCCTTGGGCACACAGCAGGTGCCCTGGTTGGTGCCGGTGCGGCAGACCTGGTCCGCCTTGCAGTCGGTGTCCTTTTTACAGGAGGGGGTGTTGTCCGAGTCCATGACCACGAAGTAGTTGAGCGCGTTGCCCTCCACGGCCCAGCCCTCGGCGTTGCAGCTGTTGGTCACCGTGACGTAGCCGGTCTCGTCCAGCTGCTTTTTGCAGCTCTCGGACAGCTCGAGGTCGAACAGCTTGTAGTAGCCGGTCTTGCTCACGGTGATGGTGCCGCAGGCCTTGGACTCCGACGCCTTGTCGCTGTTGAGCACCGCGATCTGGCCGTCCTTTTTGCCGTCCTGGTCGTCCTCGAACTTGAAGTCCGGCTTGGCGTCGGGCGGACAGGGCGCCGGCTTCTTGTTGCACTTGTCCTGCTTGTGCTCGGGGTCCCAGCAGGGGTTCTTGGTCCAGTTGCCGCCGGGGGGCGTGCCGGCGTCGGAGCAAAACTCCGTGCCGGGGGGGCACTTGGCGCCGGCGGCGGGCGCCTGGCAGAGGACGAGGGCCGCGCCGAGGGCGGCCAGGCTGTGTCGCGTCATGGAGACCTCCATGCGGCCCATTATATTGCCAAGGTCGGGCCCTGCCGATATTTTAGAGGTTCGGCGTGCGTCTACTCAATTTGCGATGGTGGTGCGACCATGGTCCACAGAGCCGGTCTTTTGCTTTTGCCTGCGTTGCTGCTGTGCGGCTGCTTCAACCCGGACTACAGCGGCGGATATTTCCTCTGCGAGGTGGGCGGCTGCCCCGAAGGGTACGGCTGCGTGCGCGACGGCAAAAAGAAGATCTGCAAGGAGGGCGTGCCGGACGATCCCCCCGAGACCGACGGCGGCGTGAAGGACCACGGCTCCGACGGTCCCGTGGGCGACGGGTTCATGCCGAAGAACGAGGCGCTGAAGTGCAGCACCGCGACCAAGGAGTTTTCCGACTCGCTGAGGCCCAACGCTGTCACCTGGGATCTGACCCTGGACGAAAAGGACAACCCCTACCTGGTCCTCGTCGACGACATGAAGGCCGTCTGGGTCCATTACATCGCCGACGTCGTTGGCTGGAGCCGCCACAAGGCGCTCAACCAGGTGGACGGACCCGTGGCCGCCACCATCGACGGCCAGCTGAACCTGCACATCGCCCACAAGTCGGGGTCTCGCGTGGCCACGACCTACGCCTTCCTGGACTCCATCAAGGACGGCCTGTGGAGCACCGTGGACCTCTACAACAAAAACGAGGTGGTGGCGCTGGACATCGGCGCCTCGCCCCGGGGCACCTCCGTGCCGTGGTACGTCCTCCAGGCCAAGGGCGGGTCCGCCCACCACCTGGTGGAGGGCCGCATGACCTTCTCCAACAAGGCGTACGGGGCGGGCAAGCCCTGCGAGCGCATACCGAGCGCCATCGAGCACCCGGTCGTCTCGGTGGCCTACGACGACAGCCAGAACATCGAGTGGGCGGCGACGCCGTTCTTTGGCGCGCTGAGCACCACCGACGACAAGGGGTGGAAGCTGACGCGCTACGCGGCCGGTACTGCCGGCACCTGCCCCACGCCGCGGCTGATGGACTGCCCCTGCGCGGCCAAACCGGGGCGCCTGGCGCTGCACATCGACGGCGACTCCCACGTGGCCCTCTCCCGGTCCGCCAGCAACCGCGGGGCCCTGCAGTACATCCGCTGGAACGGCGCCGACGTCTTCAAGGACGAGACGGTGGTCAAAGAACCGGTGGTGGACCCCGGGTCCGTGGACATCGACGTGGACGCCAAGGGGCGGCCCTGCATCTCGTTTTTCGCCGACGGCCTGGCCGGCCGGGTCATGCTGCGGGTGGCCTGCCTCAAGGACACGAGCGGCAAGGACTGGAGGTTCTCCGGCCCCATCGAGGGGGTGCCGAGGACCAACTACACCAAGATGGAGACCATGCGCGCCAATTCAACGCGCGTCGCCATCGGCAAGGGCAAGGGCCCCCTGCAGATCCACGTGGCCTACACAGTCGCCAAGAAGCTGACCAACAAGGTCACGCTCAAGTACCTCACTTGCGCTTTGCCCTAGACTTCCGCCGCCGGCGCCTCCTCCGCTTCTTCCGCTTGCCCTTCTTGCGGATCCCGATCTCCTTGTAGGTGTCGGTCTTGGGCAGGTAGAGGAACCGCCGCCAGGAACGCTTCCAGATCAGCTTGCCCCGCTTGAACTCGGCCCTGGTGGTGCGCTGGGTCACCCGCAGATCGGGGTGGCCGTCGCCGTTTAGGTCCTGGTAGCGCTCGCGGGCCTTGACCGCGCCCATGGCCGTGGGCAGCGCGTCGTAGCCCAGCTCGAAGCTCAGGGCCACCCGGGGCACGCCGCCGAGGTTGATCATGAACAGACGCCGCACGCTGACGTCGCCGATGGCCGGCACCACCTTGCAGTAGAGGGTGCGCACCTTGGCCTCGAGCTTGCCGTCAGCGTCCAGGTCCCCGACGAAGGCCACGGCCGCCACCTGGGCGCGGTGGCAGCGCTCGCTGTTGGATGCGGAGGACAGGGTCAGGGCCAGCGGCAAGGTGTGCTTGACGGTCCAGGCGCCGCCCGCGCCGTCCACCACCATGAGCAGGACCTTCTGCTGCTTGCGCGAGCTGACCACGGCGAGGAAGCGGGTGCCGCCCATGGGCGCGCCCTTGCCGTGGGCCCGGGCGTGCTTGAGGCCGGCGCCCTTGGCCAGCTTTTGCAGCTGGTTGTAGCCGGGGGCCGCCACCGTGGGCTTCAGCGCGTCGGGCGCAAGCTGCTGCGGGTCGGCGCGGGCGGAGGTGGCGAGGAGCAGGAGCAGGACCAGGGGGATCATCGCGCGTGTCATGGGTGCCATGCTACCAGAGTCGGTTGACCTCCACTTCAACGACTTCGCCATGGAGGTTTGGAGACAGCCCATCACTTACTGGTTAATCCTCCTTGACATTAGCCTGGGCTAATTTACTTAGTTACAGCAACCGGGCCGCGACCCGACACCTTAAAAGATGTCCAAGGAGACGATCATGAAGCTCTACCATCACCCCCTGTCACCCAACTGCCGCAAGGTTCTAACGGTGGTCAACCACCTCGGCCTCGACCTGGAGATGGAGGTCGTTGACATCCTCAAGGGCAAGCAGAGGGATCCCGAGTTTTTGGCCATCAACCCCAACGGCAAGGTGCCGGCCCTGGTGGACGGGGAGCTTTCGCTGTGGGAGTCCAACGCCGTCATGTCCTACCTCGCGGGCAAGGCCGAGAAGAACGACCTCTGGCCCCCCGACATGCGCCGCTACGACATCATGCGCTGGATGTACTGGGAGCAGGCTCACTGGAGCCGGGGTACCAGCACGCTCATCGGCGAGTACGTCTTCAAGTCCATGCGAGGTGAGGAGCCGGACCCGGAGCGGGTGGCCGAGGGAGAGGCCGAGTTTTCCAAGTACGCCTCCGTGCTCAACAACCACCTCGAGGGCAAGACCTGGCTGGTGGGTGACGGGCTGACCCTGGCGGACTTCGCCGTGGGCGCCCTGATGACCTACGCCGTCCCGGCGCGCTACCCCCTGGACGACTTCCCTCACATCAACGCGTGGTACGCCCGCCTGGAGGAGCAGGAGGCCTGGCAGAAGAGCGCACCTCCCCGCCCAGGCTGATCGCGGCCGCGGTCCCAACGAAATACATAGGAGTTAACAATGAGATTGAGCCGTAAAGAATTTCTGGAGTCCGGGCTGGCCCTGGCGGGGCTGGCCGTGGGGTTTGGCCTGCTGGGGTGCAGCGATGACGACGATCCGGTGGGTGGCGCGGACAAGGGCGGGAGCAAGGACACCGGCGCGGGCAAGGACATGGCCGCAACCAAGGACTCCGGCGCGGGCAAGGACATGGCCGCGAAGATGGAGGGCGGCGCGGGCAAGGACATGCCGGTGGCCAAATGCCAAAAGGGCGTCAACTCCACCATCGGCACCAACCATGGCCACACCCTCGTGGTGGACAAGGCCGACGTCACGGCGGGCAAGGACAAGTCCTACGACATCAAGGGATCCTCGAAGCACCCCCACACGGTCAAGGTCACGGCGGCCAACTTCGGAGACCTCAAGGCGGGCAAGTCGGTGTCGATCACGTCCTCATCGGACGCGAGCCACACTCACTCCGTCACGCTGAAATGCGCCTGATCTAGTCGCCGGCCCACTCCCTGCACCAGCCGCTCCAGTGCCCGCGGGCACTGGCAGAGGAACAGCGACGGCTCGGTGAGCTCCAACTCCATGACCACGGGCTGGCCGTCTGGGCCAGGGGCCATATCCACGCGAGCGTAGAGCAGCGTCCCCGACACGTCGTGCAGGGCCCGGGCGGCCAGCTCCGCCTCGGCCGGGGAGACCGGCACCTGCTCTGAGACGTGCTCGTCCTCGTTTTGGAAGCGCGGCGTCTTGCGCACGGCGTGGGTCAGCTCGCCGTCGATGAGCACCAGGGCCCGCTCGCCGTGGCCCTCCACCGACGACAGGTAGGGCTGCACCAACGCGTCGCCGTCGGCCAGCAGGTGGGCCAGGTGCGCCGTCGCCGCCGGGTCGCCGGCCTCGAAGCGGTGGGTGCGCCACGAACCAGCGGACACCGCAGGCTTGATCACCAGCCGCGTCCAACCTTCCCGGTCCAGCAGCTCGCCCAGGGACGCGCCGGCGGGCGCGCCGCGGGGCACCAGCGCCGTGGGGGTCACGGGCACGCCGCGGCGGCGCAGGTCCAGCAGGTAGCCCTTGTGAGTGTTCCAGCGGACGATGTCCAGGGGGTTGTGCAGGCGCGAGATGCGGTCCACGGCGGCGGCCCAGGTCAGGAATGCATCGCGATGGTGGGCATAGTTCCAGGTGGAGCGCAGCACGGTGAGCGGCGCCTCGGGCCAGGGTGCGTCGGCCTCCCAGGGCAGCACCTGGCTGCGGATGCCCGCCGCCTCCAGGGCATCACTCAGGGGCGCCTGGTCGGGGTCCGGCTCGGGGAGCGTGGCGCAGGAGGCGATGGCCACCTGCAGGTCGGGGCAGGCGGTCACTCCTCGGGCTCCTCCTCGCGGGGCGCCTCCTCGTGGTGCGGCGACGGCAGCCCGGCGTCGGGCGGCTTGCCCGCGTCCTGGCGGACGTGGTCCTCGGACTGTACGGTGTCGGTCAGCGGCGGCGGGGGAACGTCGGGTCGCACCCCCGCGGTGACGCAGACCGTGGCGGCGCCGGCCGTGACCACCGTGGCCGCTGCCGCGGCGGTGAGCAGCACGCGCCCGGGGCGGATCTCCTTGACCGGGCTGTCGGGCCGGATGCCCTGGGAGGGGAAGTCCGGGCGGATACCGCGGGTCTGCACGTCGGGGCGGACTCCCAGCACCTGCAGCGGCAGGTCGGGGCGTGCCCCCGTGGCCGCCGCTTGCGGCTCCGTTGGTACCTCCTCGTCACCCCGGGCCGCGAGGAAGTCCAGCACCGCGGCCAGCTGCGCGTCGGGCACGGCCATCAGCACCTGCCGTTCGCTGTCGGAGAGTTCGAGGTCCCGGGCCGCCGCCTCGCGATCGCCCAGCAGCAGCTCGCGCAGCGCCGGCTGCGCCGCGGCCTGAGCCAGGATCTGCTCCAGGTTTCTGGGCTCTGCCATGGATCGACTCTACCCCGTTTTTCTTTTGCGCGGACAATTATCCAGGGCCAATCCTGGTAGAGTATCCACCGGAGGAGAGGGCAATGAGACGTACACTGGGGATATTGATTTCAGCGATGTTGGTCCTCGCGCTGGCCGGCGGCGCGGCGGCCCAGGGCAAGAAGGTCGCGGACCCTTCGGACAAGGTGCGCCGTTCGCTGCTGAGCAAGGCGCAGATGCTGCAGTACAAGGGCGAGCACGACAAGGCCATCGCGCTGTACCGCATGGCCGCCGCCCAGGCGCCCGGCGATCTCGGCACCACGCTGCTGCTCAGCGGCGCGCTGCTCCAGCGGGGGCGGGTGCAGAAGGCCCGGGAGGCGTGGGACCGCTGGATGAAGAGCTCCAAGCACAGGGCCGGCCTGAAGGTGGCGGCGGAGCACCTGGTGGCGCGGCTGATGCGCGACGGGAAGCACCGCCAGGCCGAGGCGGTTTGTGACACCTGGCTGGAGCAGCTCAAGTCCTGGGACCGCTTCGCCGTGCTGGGGGACGTCTACTGGCAGGTGGGCGACAAGGTGCGGGCCGTGCAGCTCTACACGCAGCAGTTGGCCACGGAACCCTCGCGCTCCGCCTTGGCCCTGCGGGTGGAGGCCTGGCACCGCGCGGCGGGGATCCCCCGCGCCGCCATGGCCGCCCTGCGGCTCTACCTCAAGCACAGCCCGGCAGACCTGGCGGTGACGCGCAGGCTCATCGCCGCGCTGGAGAAGCAGAAGAAGAAGCAGCCGCAGAAGATCCACGCCGCCTGGGAGCGCTGGCTCAAGGCGTCCCGCGACTCGGGGCGATACAAAATCGTGGGCAGCCACTACCGCCTGGCAGGCCAGCGCGACCTGGCCGTGGGCTACTACACCCGGCACCTGGAGCTCGACGCCGCGGACATGAGCGTGGTGACCTACCTCGCCGGCGTCTGGAAACAGGCCGATCAGAAGGACCGCGTGGCGAAGATGTACCTCGCCGCGGTCAAGGCCCGGCCGAAGCTGTTGGTGGTGCGCATGGCCTCGGTGGCCCTGGAGTCCATGGGCCGCAAGCAGGACGCCGCTGACGTCTGGGTCAGCTGGTACAAGGTTACCCACCGCCACGACAAGGAGCTGACCCTGGGCCGGTACTTCCTGCGGCACGAAAAAAAGGACATCGCGCTGCCGTACCTGCGACGGCACGTCAAGCGGTCGCCCAGGGACGCCAACGGCGTGAAGCTGCTGGCCGGCGCGCTGCTGTCCACCGGCAAGCGGGCCGAGGGGCGCAAGGTGCTCGACAGCTTCCTCAAGGGGAGCACCATGCGCAAGCGCTACGCGGTGGTGGCCGAGGTCTACCTCGACGCCGGTGACGTACACAAAGCGAAGAAGCTCTACCAGCAGCACATGCGCAAGTCCCACGACGACCGGTGGTCCATGCGCAGCTTCACCCAGAAGCTGGCGGCCCGCCAACAGTGGAAGGCTGCCCGGGACCTCTGGCGGGAGTACTGCAAGGTGAGCAAGCGGCACAGCCGCCACGAGTACGCGGGGGAATTCTTTCGCCGCAACAACCGAATGCGCGAGGCCATCGCCCACTACAAGAAGCATCTGGCCATCGAGCCCGACGACTCGTGGGTGGTGCGGCGGCTGGCCGAGCAGCTGAACAAGCTCGGCCGGCGGGCCGCGGCAGACAAGGTGTGGAAAAACTACGTCACCAACGGCAGCAACACCTCGCGACACGAGCGCGCCGCCCAGTATTTCATGCGCACCGGCAGGACCAAGCGGGCCCTGGCGCTCTTCCGGCGCTACCTGCAGGTCAACCCGACGAGCCTGCGGGCCCACCGCTCGGTGGCCTCGGCGCTGTCCCGGGCGGGCAAGGTCAAGGAGGCGGTGGCGATGTGGGATGCTGCCGTTCAGAGCCTGCCCGATCGCAACCGCTACGAGTCGGCCGGCGACTTCTTCACCTCCCTGGGCCGGCTCCAGCGGGCGCTGTCGGCGATGCGGCAGAACCTGCAGCTCAACCCCCGAAAGCTGCGGGCCTATCGCTCCCTGGCCCGGGCGCTGCAGCGGGCCGGCAAGCTGGACGAGGGCGCGGCGGTGTGGGCCAAGGCGGTCAAGACGCTCAATGACAAGCACCGCTACGAGGAGGCAGGAAACTACCTCAGCCAGGCCCAGCGCTGGGCCGAGGCGGCGGCGATGTACCGCAAGCACCTCAAGCTCAACCCTCAGCGGCGGCGCAGCTACGAGCACCTGGCCCGGGCGCTGCACCGCATGGGCAAGACGTCCGAGGCGGTGACGCTGTGGGACAAGGCCGTGCGCGAGCTCACCGATCGGTACCGCTTCCAGCGCGCCGGCGACTTCTTCAAACGCGCCGGCATCTACAACAGGGCCCTGGAGATGTACCGCAAGCACCACAAGCTGCGCGCCACCCGCTGGTCCTGCCGCCTGCTCGCCCGCGCCCTGCGCGACACCGGCAAGGTGTCCCAGGCCCTGGCGGTGTGGGAGAAGGCCGTGCTGACCCTCGGCGACAGGTCGCGCTACGACTCGGCCGGGGACTTCATGCGCCAGGTGGGCAAGATGGACCGCGCCCTGTACATGTACCGCAAGCACCTGGAGCTCAACCCGCAGAGCACGTCGGCCCACCGCTCCCTGGCCCGCGCCCTGGCAGACAAGGGCAAGACGACCGAGGCCGTGGCCCTCTGGGAGAAGGCCCTGCGCACCACCTCCGACACCAACCGCCACCAGCGCGCCGGCGAGTTCTTCCTCTCGATCGGCCGCATCGAGCGCGCCGTGGCGCTGTTTAAAAAGTACGTCCAGACCAAGCCAAACGACGTCTGGGCCTACCGCTCGCTGACCCGCGCGCTGACCCAGGCGGGCCGGCACAAGGAGGCCTCCGCCACCTGGCTACGCGCCCTGCGCAACAACCCTACCGACTATTGTTATAGCTCAGCCGGCGCCCACTTCCGCGGCATCGGGAGCATGGACCGGGCGATCAAGATCGCCCGCCAGCGGCTGAAGAAGACCCCCAGCGCCAGCGCCACCGACCAGCTGGCGCGGCTGCTGTGGGACACCGGCAAGGGCAAGCAGGCCATGGCCGTCTGGGACAAGCGCGTGCAGACCCTCTCCGACAACTACCGCTACCGCTGGGCGGGTCTCTTCTACCGCCGCATCGGCCGCCTGGACCGGGCGGTGGCCATGTACCGCAAGCACCTCACCGTACGCCCCGGCGAGATCGCCACCCGCGGCTACATCGGGCGCGCGCTGGTACGCATGGGCAAGGTCAAGGAGGCGGAGGCGATGTGGGAGAAGGCCATCCGCACCTCCAATGATCGATACCGCTACCAGAGCGCCGCTGCGGGCTTCTACGACCTCATCGGGCGTCATGGTCGGGCCGTGGAGATGTACCGCAAGTACTACGCCCTCTACCCGACGAGCTCCTCGGCGGCACGCAGCCTGGCCCGGGCGCTGGTACGGGCGGGCAAGACCAAGGAGGCCTTCGCCATGGTGCAAAAGAGCACGCGCACCATGAGCGACCGCTACCGCTACTCCCGCGCCGGTAACTTCTACAGCCAGCACGAGCAGTGGGCGGAGGCCGAGGCGTTGTACCGCAAGCACCTGGCGCTGGTCACCACCGATCACTCTGCCCGGCGGACCCTGGCGCGTATCCTCCTGTCGGCGGGCAAGGTCAAGGAGGCCAGGGCCATGTGGGAGAAGGCCCTCAAGGGCTCCAGCAATACCTACCGCTACAGCAACGCGGCGTCCTTCTTCGAGCGCGTCGGTGAGCCCGAGCGCGCCTTGTCTCTGTACCGCAAGCACTTCAAGCTCAACATGAACAACCGCTGGGCGCGGGACTCGCTGATCAACCAGCTGCTGCGCATGGGCCGCGACGCCGAGGCCGTGAAGGCCTGGGACGCGGGGGTCAAGCGCTGCAAGGGCGGGCACTGCTTCGCGCCGGCAGGGCGGATGCACCACCGCCTCGGCAACTACAAGCGGGCCGTGGAGCTATTGCGCAAATATGTCAGCGCGCGGCCGACCAACGTCTGGGCTCACGACTACCTGGCCGACGCCCTGACAGGGGCGGGCAGGGCCAGGGAGGCTGAGCGGCTGTGGCAGAAGTGGCTGCGCGCCGGCCCGAGTAACCAGCTGAGCGTGGTGGCGGCCTACTTCCTGCGCGTGGATCAGCCCCAGCGCGCCTTGCCGATCATGCGCAAGAGCCTGCAGCTCAACCCCGGCAACTGCCACGGCTACCGCAGCACGGCCGCGACGCTCTGGGCGGCGGGCAAGGCCGCGGATGCCGACAAGGTCTGGGCCCAGGGGATAAAGCAGAGCACGGGCGCCGGCTGCCTGAAGTACGCCGCGGACTACTTCCGCTTTACCGCGCGAACGGCCCGGGCGATCAAGCTGTACCGGCGACATCTGGTGTACTCGCCCTTGGACCACAGCGCCTGGATCGCCCTGGCCAACACGCTGGTCACTGCCGGGCGAGGCAAGGACGCCGAGGCGGCGCTCGCCGGCATCGCGCCGCGGATGAAGCCCTCCTTCCGCCTCGGCGAGCGGGGGCAGTATTTGGCCCGCGCCGGCAAACTGAGCGAGGGTATCGCCCTGCTGAAAAAGTATGTCGACGCCCACCCCGGCGGCGGCCGCAGCTACCAGCTGCTGGCCGGGGCCTACCTGGCGTCGGGCAAAAAGAAGGAGGCCCTGGCCGTGTGGAAGCGAGGGCTGCAGCGGTGCACCGGATGCTTCGAGGCGGCCGCCGAGTTCTATCACCGGCTGGACCGCTGCAAGGACGCGGTACCGCTCTATCGTAAGGCGCTGCTGCGCAACAGCCAGAACATCGCGTTGCGCAGCCAGCTGGCGCACTGCCTCCGGGTCATGGGCAAGGCTCAGGAGGCGGACAAGCACCTGGCGGCGGCCGAGGCCTTGGCCGGGCGAGTCGAGCGCCACGCGCCCCTGGGCAAGTGGAGCTACCGCGGCCGCAACCTCTCCTTCGCTGCCAACCTCAACAGCGCGGCGTGGCTCTACTTGAACCACGACCGCTTCAAGGCGAAGCAGAAGCACGCCCTCGCCCTGGCGCGCAGGGCGACGCGGCTGGCCCCCTTCAACAAGCACCACCTCGGCACGCTGGTGGTGGCGCTCTGCCGCAACGGCCAGGGCGCCGAGGCCCTGCGCCTGGTCAAGCGGCGGCTGAGCTGGAACCCGCGCTCGCCGTGGGCCCACCTGGAGAAGGCGCTGGCCCACCTGATCCTCGGCCAGCGGGCCCAGGCGCGCCGAGACCTCAAGCGCTCCCGTGAGCTGGACCTGGTCCCGAACCCCGACCTGATCCGCGGGCAGCGGGCCGTGGAGGCGCGGCTCAAAAGCGCCGCACCTTGAAACCCCTGGTATAGTCTCTGCCAACAGACAGAGGGAGGACTTCATGCGCACCTTGACCATCGTCGCCGCCCTGACGTGCCTGCTCGTCGGCCCCGTGGCGCAGGCCTAGCCCGCGGGCACCGACGAGCCCGGGCTCTCCCCGGCGCCGCCGAGCGCCATGCCGGCGCCGCCCGTGATGCGGCCCTCGCCGAGGTCGCAGCGGCGGGCAGACCGGCACCGGATGCACGCCTACCTCATGGCCCATGACCCGGAATACCGCGCCGGCCGGCGCATGCGGCTCAGCGGCATCCTCGTCGCATCCGTGGGCGGCGGCACGGGCCTCGCGCTGACCCTGGTCGGGCTGATGACCCTGCTCACCGAGAGCGTGACCTACGGTTTCGAGACATCCGGCAGCGACAGCAGCACCGGCGCCTACCTGACGACCGCCGGGCTCACCACCCTGGTGCTCTCCCTGGCGGTGGGCCTGCCGCTGACCTTCGTGGGGCACGGCCGGGTGAAGCGCGCCCGTCGCCGCCACCTGCGGTTCCACGCCGGGGTGCTGCCCGGCGGCGGCGTGGCCGGACTCACCTGGCGCTTCTGATCCGCAGCAGCCCATGGAATCCAGGACCCACATCGCGGGCAGGGACGCCGCGCTGGACCCGGCTGCTGGTCGGTGCACCTGCGCGCGGAGCGCAGCCCCCAGCTCTACGTCAACGGCAAGGGCGCCTCGAAGCTGGCCTGCGAGGCCAGCGCGCTGGGCGAGCTGTTCGAGCGCCTGGCCACCAACTACCTCTTCTCGGATCTGTACCTCGGCGCGGCCGCGGACAGCGCCCCCTTCGTCTTCTACCCCGATGAGCGCTGGTTCCCCTTCGACGGCGACGCGCTGCCCGCCGCGGGCCCCGACGGCGTGGAGCTGCTGACCCCTGCGCTGTCAGCACCCGACCACAGCGAGGGCGGTGCGCGGGCTGGAGGGCCACGGCTACGAGGTGCGGGTCAAGGACGCCTCCCTCGGCGGGCGGTTTCCGGTGATCTGCCTGCTGCTGCTCAACCCCCACAACGGTGGGTGTTACGCGGCCTTCGGCGCCAGCTGCCGTATCGGCGTGGCCATGGAGCGCACGGCCGCGCCCTGACGCACTATTATGGTGATGAGCTGCTGGAGCGGGCGCGCGCGGTGGCGGCGGGGCAGCAACGGTTCCCCGGGCTGGAGCTCGCCGAGACCTGGGAGGAGCTCTCCGCTCCCCACGACCGCCTGGTGGCGCTCTACTGGGACCTGCAGCGGCTAAAGGTATAACGCGATATAGAGCGCGCTCCATTGCCTTGATCATTTCGGGAATCGTAGGGCGGGGGCTTGTGGTGCTCGCCACGCACTGCCGAGGCGTGGGACAAGCCCCCGCCCTACGAGGAATCAATACAATCGATCAGCGCGGGCGCGCTCCATTGAGGTTGATGATCTACAGGCCGAGGCGCTCCGACGCGCCGCGCAGCGCGCCGAGCACCAGCTCGATGACATCGGGCAGCTCCAGCCCCAGGTCCTCGGCGCCCTGACGGATCTCGGCGCGGTCCACCTTGGCCGCGAAGCTCTTCTGCTTGAGCTTCTTTTTCACCGACTTGACCTTCACCGAGGCGATCTTTTTGTCCGGCTGGACCATGGCGCAGGCCATGCAGAAACCGCTCAGCTCGTCCACGGCGAAGAGCCATCGCGCGCAGGGGGTGTCCCGTGACACGCCGGTGTAGGTGGCGTGGGAGAGGATGGTGCGGATAAAGGCCTCGTCGAAGCCCTCCTGCCGCAGAATCTCCGCGCCCTTGAGCGGATGGTCCGGCGCCTCGGGGTAGCGCTCGTAGTCGAAGTCGTGGAGCAGGCCCACGGCGCCCCAGTACTCCACGTCTGCCCCCTCGCGCTCGGCGGCCGCGCACATGGACGCCTCCACGGCGTAGGCGTGGCGCAGCAGCGACTCGGTGGTGGTGTATTGCGTCAGCAGGTCGTGAATCCGCTCGCGGGATAGATCGCCCATGGTTGGTCCTTTCTGTGTGCCGTGGCGAGTTAGTCCTGTGTGGGCAGGCTCTTGTCCTTCCCTGGCTTGTTCTTCTACGGACCGTCGGGCGCCTTGGCCTTGTCCGGTCCGCGGTCCGAGGCCGGCGCGGCGGCGCCTGTGTCCTGGCAGGCGCAGCCGGCGTCGGCGCAGGCCTTGTCGTGGTCCTCGATCTCGATGGCGCAGCCAGCCACCAGCAAGCACGCAGCCAGGCCGGCTGCGGCCCCGATCCAAATGCTCTGCACACCTCGGTTCATATCTCCCTCGTGGTCAAAATGAAGCGCTGAGGCCGAGGCCCTGTGCCTGCCCCAGCAGCGGCACCAGCCGCACCCCCGCGGAGCGCGTGCCCTTCCTGGCCGCGCGCCCCTCGACGAAGAAGAGCACCACCGCCGTGGCGGCGAAGACGCCCGCCGCGCCGAAGAGGATGTTGGCCCCCAGGGCGCGGCCCTGGAGTCGGTCAGTGACCTCGGCCGCGGGCTCGTAGGGCTCCGTGGCGGGGTTCAGGTCGTTGTGGTCCGCGGCCTCGCTGTAGGCCGAGGCGCCGAGGCCGATGCCCACGACCAGGGCGGCCACGGCGCAGCCCGCGGCGACCCAGGTCCAGAGGCGGCCACGCGGCCGGTCGGTGCCTCCGTCAGCTGCCGGTGCCGGCGCGGGCCGCGGTGCGTCCTTCACCGCTGGTCCGGGCGCCGGCGCGGGAGCCGGCGAGGGCTTCGCCGGCGGCGCGGGAGCCGGGGGTTTCGCCCGGGCCACCAGCTGTATCTTTACCTCGACGTGCTGCCCCGCCTGGAGCCCGGCTTGCCAGTTGAAGGGCCGGTACCCATCCCTGGTGGCGCTGACGCGGTGGATGCCCGGCATGAGATATACCCGTCCTGCGCGGGGGGTGCGCCCCATGTCCCGGCCGTCGACCTGCAGGGTGGCGCCGTCCACGGCGCAGACGATCTGCACGCTGGCCACCTTCTTGCGGATCTCCGCCAGCCTGGCCCGCGTGGCCTTGACCACCTTGGCCGGCGCCCTCTTCGCCTGGGCCAGGAAGCGCTCGAACTCCGGCGCGGCCTCGCTGTACCAGCCGAGCTTGTAGAGCGAGGTGGCGATGTTGAGGTCCAGCTTGAAGCTGGGGAACAGGGCGCGCGCCCGACGATAGCGATCCAGCGCTTGCTGGTACTTGCCGCCGGCGTAGAGCGCGTTTCCCTCCTTGTACAGCGCGTTGGCTGCGCCTCGCCTGTCCTCGGCGTGGCCAGCGGTGGCGGCGAGGAGCACGAGCGCGAGCAGCGCGAAACCCAGACAGCGACGGTTGTTGCTGACACCGACCATGACACCTTCCACGTTGTCTTGCGTTCCCGTCAGCATATCAAACTGACTGTACCGATTCTACACCTGGCCGGTCGACGAAATCTCACCAGGCACCAACTAGCTCTTGACCGGTGTGGTGGGGATCGGAAAATGGACTCAGATGAACTCCCCCCGCAACCTCAAGGGCACAGTCCTCAAGGACACCTACCGGCTGAAGAAGGTCATCGGTCATGGTGGGATGGCGGTGGTGTACGAGGCGTCTCATGTGCACCTGCCGCGGCGCTACGCCATCAAGCTCTTCTCTCCGTCGCTGGCCTCCAGCGAGATGCTGATGAAGCGCTTCCAGCGCGAGGCGACCGTGACCTGCCGCCTGGGCCACCCGAACATCGTGGAGGTCTCGGACTTCGGCCACGACCCGGACGTTGGCCCCTACATCGTCATGGAGCTGTTGGAGGGGGAAAACCTCTCCCGCCGCCTGGCGCGGGTCAAGCGGCTGTCGCCAGACGAGGCCCTCGCCGTGGTGGAGCAGGTCTGCTCGGCGCTGACCCTGGCTCACGCCGGGGACGTGGTGCACCGCGATCTGAAGCCCGGCAACATCTACCTCTGTCGGGGCGCCGGCGACGCCGAGCTGGCCAAGCTGCTGGACTTCGGCATCTCTCAGGTGCCGGACAGCGCGCTGACCCAGACCAACGCGCGCCTGGGGTCGGCCCGCTACATGTCCCCGGAGCAGGCCCAGGCTCACCAGATGGACCACCGCACCGACATCTTCTCCATGGGCAGCATCATCTTCTACATGCTCGCCGGTGAGCCGCCCTACTCGGGCAAGGACGAGCTGGTGGTGATGTACCAGATCGTGCACGAAGAGCCCAGGGACCTGCGCACCTTCCGGCCAGACCTCTCCCGGGAGCTGGAGCGCGTGGTCGCCCGCGCGCTGGCCAGGGATCCCGACAAGCGCTACCAGAGTGCGGAGGAGCTCAGCGAGGCGTTCGCGCGAGCGGTGGCCGGCCAGGCGCAGGCCACGGCCCTGGCCGAGGCGGCGACGGATCCTGGCGCGGCCGCGGGCGACGCGGCGGCTGACAGCCCCACCGAGGACCGGTCGCCCGTGGTAGACGTGATGGGTCAGACCCTGCCCCCGGACAGCGAGGCGAAAAAACAGACCGTCATGGAGGTGCCCTCGCCGGTGGTGGACGCGCGGAAGCAGACCCTGATGGAGCCCCGCGGTGTGGTGGACGCGGCCGCCCGGCGAGAGACCGTCAAGGAGCGCGCGACGGCGGTGGACCGGCAGGCCAGGACGCTCATGGAGCCGCCCACCGACGAGACGGCCGTGGACACGCTCAAGGAGAAGATCCTGCAGGTGGCCGCCGACGTGGACGCGCGGGCCGAGACCCTCAGGGACAGGACTCCCGAGGTGGACCCAAACAAAATAACCCTGATGGATCCGGTGAGCGCGGACGAGGTCAGCGCCCACATGGAGACCGTGCGCGACGAACCGGCGCTGCCCCGGGTGGACCCCCAGCGGGAGACCGTCAAGGAGGAGATCCTGGAGGTCAACAGCGCGGAGCTGTCGGCTCTGGACCCCGTGGAGTCCACCGAGTCGGTGGGCCAGCAGCGCCGCTCACCTGCGCTGGTGGTTGGGTTGGCGGTGCTGCTTGCTGCGGGCGCTGTCGGAGCGATCATGGTCCTGAGCCGCGGTGGACCGGGTCCTGCCGCAGCGCCGGTGGTCGCGCCCGCGCCACCGGCGGTCCAGCCGCCAGGGTCGAGGAGCGAGGCATCAGAGGCCCGGCCGGTGGCAAAAGCCGCGCCTCCCGCGGCGCCCGCCCCGGACATCGCCCCGCCACCGGCGGCGCCCGCGCCGAGGACCGCTGCGAGGCCCACCGGTGGCGCAGGCCTGGTGGTGAGCAGACCAAAAAAACCACGGCGGCCACTCCGCAGCAAACGCCGCCCGCGCCCCGCCAAGGCGCCGCCCAAGGCGCCGCCCAAGACGCCTGCCGAGGCGCCCTTCTCTGGTGATTTATAATGAGCCGCATCTCGAACCCGACGTTGATCCTGTTGGCTTGCCTCGCGGTGGCCGCTGGGTGCAATTCCAACAAACCCAGCCCCGCGGCCACGACCGCGACGAGCAAGCCGGCTCCAGCGCCGACGCAGGCCCCGTCGCCGACACCGCCGCCAGCCAAGCCCCAGCCCGTGGTGGCCAAACCGCCCGCCACGCCAGCCTCACCGCCCGAGCCGCGCAAGGGCGGCGAGGGCCCGCCCATGCGCCTGCCGCCGCTGCCCACGAGCCCGGGCGCGCCCGGGTCGGTCATCACGGCTGCGTCCTACAAGATGATCCGCCTCGTTCCGGGCACCTACAAGATGGGCTATACCGCCAGCGATGTGGCCAAGCAGGGCCGCGAGCCTCTGGACAAGAACGTGGTCTTCAAGGCCGTGGAGAGCTACGTCAGGGTGACCCTCACCCGGCCATTTTACATTGGCCGCACCGAGGTGACCCAGCGCCTGTGGCGGCGGGTAACCAAAGACAACCCGAGCCACTTCAAGACCTGCGGCGACAGCTGCCCGGTGGAGCGGGTGACCTGGTGCATGGCGGTGGCCTTCGCCAACCGCCTGTCGCGGCTGGAGGGCCTGGAGCCGGCGTACGTGCTGCCGGAGAAGTTTTTGGCCGCGGCCATGGGGCTGGGGTGCAACGCCGCCTCCAAGCAGGTGCGCTGGAAGGTGAGCGCCAGCGGCTATCGCCTGCCGTCGGAGGCCGAGTGGGAGTACGCGGCCCGGGCCAATCAGACCTTCCTCTACGCGGGCTCGGACAAGATCGAGGAGGTGGCCTGGTACATCGCCAACGCAGGCCGCAAGTCCCACCAGGTGGCGCTGAAGAAGCCCAACGGCTGGGGCCTCTACGACATGAGCGGCAACGTCTACGAGTGGGTCTGGGACCGCGGCGAGGTGCTGTCCAGGGGCGGTTGGCCCAAGACCTACGCCAGCGGCAAGGCCACGGATCCCACCGGCCCGAAGACCGGCAAGCACCGCATGGTGCGGGGGGGCTCGTGGTACGTGGTGCCTGGCGGTGCCCGGGTCTCCATGCGCACCGAGTGGGAGCCCAGCGACAACCGCGGCAACATGGGCCTGCGCCTGGCACGCAACGCGGAGTAATGATGGCGCGCGCGCTGCGAGGACATGGCCCATGAGCTGGCGCCGCCGGATAGTCCCCGTGGTCTCGGTGGCCGTGGCCCTCGGCGCCGTGGCGGTGGGCGTCGCGGTCACCCTGCAGCGACGGGCCGCGCAGCCGCGGTCCGAGGTGATCACCGCCGTGGGCCCGGCCGGGCCACAGCAGCAGGTGCTGCTGCCCCGCCTGGAGAAGCGCGTCGTGGTGGTGGTGGACCGCCCCCACAACCCGGGCGACAACTTCCGCCCCGGCGAGCCGCCGCCCGAGCACGTCAAGCGGCGGCGCTCCTTCTTCGTCTCCACCAACAGCATCGGGCTGCGCGGCCCGGAGGTGAAGCTCCCCGCGCCGCGGTTCCGCGTGATCTGCGCGGGCGACTCCATCACCTTCGGCTGGGGCGTGACCCTGGAGCAGACCTGGTGCGTGCAGCTGGCCCGGATGCTGAACATCGATCCGGTCCTCGCGGCCTGGCCGGCCGCCCGCCCCGAGGACCTGCTGGCCTGGATCAAAAAGAACGCCCGGGCCCTGGACGCCGACCTCGTGCTGTTCACCTGGGGCCCCGGAGCCGACGACCATAACCTTGCCCGGTACCTGCCCAAGCTCCGACAAACCATGGACACCATCGCGCCGATCAAGATGGGCTGGGTCCTGCCCCCCGCGGGCACCTTCGATCCGCTGGCGGTGAAGAACGCCCGGGAGCTCTACCCCAAACTACAGCGCCGGGCGCCCTACATCCCGCTGCTCGATCTGACGCCGGCCTTCCGCGCCGCCACTCCCCGCGCCGGCGTGGTGGGAGAGTTCAAGGGCGGGCGCCAGCGCATGCGCCGCCTGTCCGATGGCAAGGTGCTCGTGGACGTCAAGGCGCCGCCCCCGCACCCGGAGTTCGGCGTGCTGCTCGCCCCGGCGATCATCGCCGCCTTCGAGGCCGACCCGAAGATCAAGGAGCCGCTGTTCTTCGACGGTGGACACCCCGACGCCGAGGGGTTCACCGTCTTCGCCCGGGCGGTGGCCTCGTGGATCCGCGCCCGCGGCTGGATCAGGTGAGCAGCCCAAGATTGAAGTGGGTCGTGCTGGCCCTGGCGGTCACCGCCGCGGCCGTCTGCGCCTTCGTACAGGCCAGGCTCGGGCTGCCCGCCCCACCGGACCCCGAGCACTGGACCCTGGTGCCAGTGAGCAGCCAGGAGATGCCGACGGAGCTCGGCGCCGCCCCGGAGCGCGCCGGCGTGCTCCTGGATCGCAACCTGCAAATCGCCGCCCGCGGCGTGACCGCCGGCGCCACCATTCGCTTCACCGCCTTCCTCGCGCGGGGGGCCAGCCTGCAGGCCCTGTTCGGGGCGCGCCACCTCAAACGGCGGGGCCAGGCCGACGGCGCCTCGCTGTTCATCAGCGGCGACGCGCCCCCCGAGCTCTACAACCTGCAGGGGCAGCGCATGGCGCGACAGCCCTGCACCTTCTCCGGCGCGGTCAGCGCCGGCGGTGAACAGGACGTGACCATCACCCTCGGCCGCGGAGGTCGGGTGAGCGTGGTCATCCGCGCCCCGGGCGGCGGGGGCGTCAGCCGCGCCGAGTGTTCCGTGCGGCGGACCGGCGGGCAGGTCGGCTTCCGCTCCGGCCAGAGCGCCGTGGTGCTGCACGGACTGCGCGTGGAGGACGCCGCGGGGGAGGTGCTGCTGGACCTGGCCCCACCCGGTGCTGCCTCGCGGGTGGGCGTCGCCGCGTTGACCCTGCTGGCGCTGGCCCTGCTCTGGGCCCTGGAGGCTTCCATCCTCGGCTGGCTCCTCGGCAGGTCGTGGCGCGCGGGCCTCGCCCTGGCCGCCTGGACCGGCCTGCCCCTGGCCCTGCTGCCGCTGCTGCAGCTGCTGGACCTGGGCGCCCTGGCACAAACCCTGCGCCTGGGCCGCTCCTCGCCCCTGAGCCTGCAGCTGGGCCTGGTGCTGGCGCTGGTCACGGGGGCGCGGGCGCTGGGCCTGCTGCTGGCCTCCCGCAGGCTGCGCTGCCGCGAGGAGGTGGCGCCAGCCTCGCTGGCCGCGCTGCTGCGGTCGAGGTTCGGCGCGGCCCTGGTGGCCCATGGTCTGCTGCTGGCCGGCCTCGCCCTGGCCACCGGCGCCGGAGCACTGTCCGCCGCGGGCGTGGAGGCCCACCGCGCGCTGGAGGCGCTGGCCACCCTGACGGCGGCGCTGGCGCTGCCTTTGGGCTCCCTGATCGTCCTGCGCTGGCTGGTGCCGGGACACCACCGGCAGGTCGCCGCGGCCGAGGCCCTCTCCTGGTCGCCCTCGCTGGCGGCGGCGCTGGTCGGGCTGGCCCTGGTGACGGCCGGACCGGGCTGGAACTTGCCCCTGCATTTGATGATGGCAGCCTGCGGCTCGCTGGCGCTCAAGCTGCTCTTCCTCCAGGTCAACGCCCGGTGGGCCCGCGGCGTCAACTGGGTCTCGCTGGCCTGCGTGGCCCTGCTGGCGCTGGGCGTGGAGGGGGCCGTGCGCCAGACCTACCTGGACACCGCCTGGTCCGCCGCGCCGTCCGGGCGCCTGCGGGCCGACGGCGTGCTCGGCTGGAAGCGAGCAGACCAGGAGTTCGACTACATCGTCAACACCCGGCGCCACACCCGCTATCCCCGGGAGTCCTACCCCGTGGCCTTCCGGGCGCGCAGGGCCGGCGTCACACGTATCGTCTGCCTCGGCGGGTCCAGCACAGGCGGCGCCTTCCAGATGGACGACCTGGACGACTTCTTCCCCGCTCGGCTCCAGCGCCTGCTGAATCGCCGCGCCGGGGCCGGCCGCTTCGAGGTGCTCAACCAGGGCGTGGGCGGCTGGAACACCTTCCACATCCGGCTCTACCTCGAGCTCACCATCGACCGCCTGCGGCCCGACGTGCTGGTGCTCTACGTGGGTCACAACGACATCATGACCACGGCCGGCGAGACCTACCGCCAGTTCTGGAGCCGATACCGGCGGCAGCACAGCAGCCTGCGAGAGGTCATGGCGCTGCTGGAGCGCAGCCGCCTGGTGGTGGGCTACCGCGCCGCGCTCTCCACCTTGCGCTACGGCCCCCGGGGCCAGTCCGTCAGCAACGTCCCCGTGCCCGACGCCCGGGAAAACCTCGAGGCGGTCATCGAGCTGGCCGGGCGTTTCCAGGCGCCGGTGGTGCTGCTCAGCGAGGCCATCGACACGCCGGCGCATACCCTGGTGGCTTACCGCCGCATGATGTCCGAGCTGGCTCAAACGCGCGGCCAGCACTACCTGGACCTCAACCACCTCCTGCGGCAGCGCCGGCACGAGGACCTGCTGCTGGACCGCAACCACCTGGCGGCCAGCGGGCATCAGCTGCTCGCCGAGCTGTTGACGAACTTTCTGGTCAAGGAGGGGGTGGTGAAGGTGAAGCCAGGGGCCGGGTTACCGGCGGCGACGCCTGGCCCCCAGGGCAAGCAGCAAAAACAGTAGGCCGATGCCTGACGGGGCGCCGGCGCCGAGCTGACATCCGCCCGGGTCGTCCGCTGGCGGCGTCGAGGTCCCCCTGTCCGCGCTGATGTCTGGGCGCGGGGCGTCCGGGCCTGCTCCGGCGTCCAGGTCCAGGCCTCCCCGATCCGGTCGCGGGGCGTCCGGCAGCGCCACGTCGGGCGCGGCCATGTCGGGCGCGGCCACGTCGGGCGCGGCCACGTCGGGCGCGGCCACGTCGGGCGCGGCCACGTCGGGCTGCGGGGCGTCGGGCACGTGCAGGTCCGGACCGGTCAGATCGGGTCCGGGCAGGTCGGGACTGGGCAGGTCGGGATTGGCCAGGTCAGCCTTCATCGGCAGGTCAGCCTTTATCGGCGCGTCGGGCTGGTTTGGCGCATCGGGTACCGCCATGTCCACCGGCGGCGCGGCGTCCGGCTGCCTGATGTCGGGCACGGCCGCGTCGGGCACGGCCGCGTCGGGCACGGCCATGTCGGGCACGGCCACGTCGGGCACGGCCACGTCGGGCACGCCGGCGTCCGGCGTTGGTGCGCCACAGACGTTGACCTTGCCACCGCCGCCGCAGGACAGCGGCCAGTTGCAATACCCGCAGTCGAGCGTGCCGCCGCAGCTCACCGCGACCACACCGCAGTTTTTGCCCAGGGACGCGCAGGTGGGCGTCCCGCACCCCTTGCAGTCCGGATCCGCCTTGTCCCGCAGGCCGTCCCCGTCGTTGTCCAGCCCCTTGCCGTCCCAGGTCCAGTCCTCGGAGCTCGAGGTGTTGTTGTTGCAGGGGAAGGCGACGTAGGTCATGGAGGAGCCGTAGTAGTGTGGCTTGACGTTCTCCGGCAGCGGCTTGAGATCGCTGGTGTGGCAGCTGGCACAGACGACGATCTTCTTCAGGGCGTGGTAGGCGCGGAGCCCGTACCCTTTGGGCTTGCCCTTGTAGACGCGGCCGTGGCAGCCGGCGCAGCCGAACCCTTTCATGGTGGGCGTGCCCTCGGAGGTGTTGGTGTAGGGGTTCTTGTAGCTCCCCTTCACGTGGCACAGCTCGCAGTCGTTGTTCATCCAGGCGCCGCCCCGGTGCAGATCGTGGAGCGTGATCGTCAAGGTGTAGCCCTTGGGTGAGGTCACCGGCGACTTGGTCCACGGGTGACAGGACCTGCACCCGCTCTTTCCCGAGGAGCCGCCGAAGCGGGGGAAGGCGGCGGCCGGCGACGAGAGCAGGCAGAGGCCAACCAGCGCCACTGTCAGGCGCCTCCTCCGCGATACCGCTGAGCTCATGTAATAGCTATAGAACGCACCAGCGAAATGTCGACCTGAAAGGGCGCGAACGGTACCGAAATGTGACATTTCTTGGCCCCTTACCTACATGTAGTATAATCACCTACAGAAACACCCACACAAAGGACAGGTCGCCATGAAATGCCGCATCCACCTCCTCATCATCTGTTGCGCCATCGCCACCACGCTGACTTTGGCCCCGGCCGCTGCCGGCGCCGACCCGGCAGGATCGGGGTACGTCTGCAAGATCATCTCCTACGGCGCGTCGTCCATGCCCACCTTCGGCAAACACGGCGTGGTCACGGTCAACTTCACCAGCCAGCCGGGCTGCAAGGGCAGCTACCTGTGGCACGGATACTTCTTCACCCTCGGCGCCAGGTCCCGCTGGGCCCACAGCGACCACCTGCTGAGCAAGGACGACCTCGAGGGCACCGTTGAGCTGCTCCGCTGGGCCGCGGCGGCCGAGCGCAGGGTCTCCTGGCTCAGCTGCCCGGGAAAAAAGTACTGCATCTCGGGTTACACCATGGGCACGGGCAAGGCGCAAAGGACCGCCACCCTGGCCTGGAGCCAGACCATCCGCCAGGCCCTGACCACCCTGCTCCAGCGCCTCGCCGCGGTCTAGACCTGAAATAAACGCATTCGGCCTACTCCCCGCCTCAGATGTTCGGCGGCGACATGGCGTCCCAGAAGGCGCAGGCCGCCTTCTTCAGGCCGGCCTTGACCGAGATGGTCTGCGACAACTCCAGGTACCTGTCCGTGGCGCCGTCGTACTTTGGCCAGCTCACCTGGGCCGGCGCGTTGGGATCGCCCTCGGCGGCGAAGCGAGTCCAGTAACGCATCATCTTCTTCGACAGCGCGACCTCGTCGTCGGTCAGCTTGGTGTCCGAGTTGAAGACGAAGGGGAGCTCCCTGGCCGCACGCGTCGACGCAGGCGAAGTGTGCCGTTATTTCCCGGCCAGCGGGCGCGGCGCCGACAGCGCGTCGCCCGCCGCGAGGTAGGCCAGCCAGTTGTCGGATCGAGCCAGCCGCTGGGCCAGCTCGCTGGACAGCGACAGCGAAAAGGCCGCCTCGATCTGGCCCTGGTTCAACCGGCCATCGACGGCCAGGTCCACCTTGACGGGGCTCGGATCGTCGAGCTCCACCAGCACCAGCGCGGCGGCCAGGATCGGGCGCTGCTCGTCGTCCCCGGCCACCGTCGCCACGCGGTCCGCGGTCAGAGAAACCGTGGCGCGGAGAGTGGGCGGGCCCTCGGCGGCGGCGACGACGTCGAGGGTGACGCCTTCCTCGAGGGAGGCCTGCGGCTCCTCGGCCTGGACGGTGACGCCCGCGCCAGCCACCGCGGCAGGCGCCGCGGGCGGCGTCTCACCTGAGACGTCCACCATGGCGGCGTTGGAGGTCAGATCGTAATCCAGCATGGTCACCGCCAGCCGGCCGATGAGGCGGTCCGCGGCGACCCACTTGAGCAGGTCGCGCTGCTGCACGCCGACGGAGGCCAGCGAGGCCTGAAACGAGTCCGGGGCGTCGCCGCTGCCCGACGGCGGCAGGCGGGGCATACGCCGGCCGTGGTCCAACAGCGAGACGACGTCCACGGCGCCGGAGCTCAGGTTGGAGATGAGCGCCAGGCGGTTTTGCTGGGAGTGCACCGCCCACTCGCGCAGGTTGCTGCGGCGCTCGGCCAGTAGCAGCGGGAACGCGGCGCGGTCGGGCCAGCGGATGGCCCGGGGCGCGCAGAGCACGCGCAGCTCGGGCGGCGGCTCGCGCTCAGCCGTCGGAGGTCCGGACGTCGGCGCCGGCTGGAGGGCCGCGGCGACGCGCGACGCCAGCGCGGCGCAGGTGGCGGCGTCGACCTCGAAGAGCTCGTCGTCCGTCAGCGCCATCGTCTGAAGGACCTTGGAGATCACTGGATCCATGGGTCATTGCCTCCCTGCGGGCGCGGCCCGCCTCGGCGTCGCGGCCTCGTCACGATATGCTCGACATGTCATGGGCCAGCAGCTGCGGATGACAGTTCGGGCAGTAGCGGTTGAGCGAGCCCGCGATGGGACCGGACGTGAACATGACGCACTTGTCCACATTATACACGCAGTGGGGTCCGGTGTTTGTTGAGGAGAAGCTCGGGTTCGACGGCACCCCGACCGCGACAGGGCGCTCGTCCCACTGGGCGCCGGCCCACAGAGCGTTGCCGGTCTGGTAGAAGGCGTGCCCCAGCTCGTGGACGATGGTGTTCTGGTAGTCCCCCGGGTCCGCCGGATCGTAGACGCAGACGATGTGCTGGTTGCCGTCGATGTTGTAGCCGCCGAGGTAATGGTCGGGGGCGCCGCGGACGGTGAAGTTGTTGATCGTGACGTGCGTCTGCGCGGTGGCGTTCGCCGCGGCCGGCAGGGTGATGCGGACCTTGTTGAGGTGATCGCGATCGGGGTCGATGTCGATGTCCCCCGGGGCCAGCGCTCCGTTGCGCACATTCTCCCAGGCGTTGGTCACCGCGTTCCAGTCACGGGCCACCCAGTCGCCGGTGGCCAGCAGGGTCCCGCCCTGTAAAGGCGGATCGCAGGCGTGTACGTCAGTGGGCACGCTTTTGGGGAAGTCCGCCGCGGCGATGTCAATCAGCCCTGCGACCACGGCGCTGTTCCGCTCGAGGCCCCAGTTGTAGTCGCAGGTGACCAGCGGCACCAGGATCGGGTGCTCGCCCCCGGGGGCGACGACGCCGGCGCCGACGAAAAACTGCCCCTGGTTGGCGTCGCTGACGTTCAACCTCAGCTTCCGCGTGCTGCCGCCGACCTTGAACATGTACTCCGGCAGGAGGCTGGGCTTGGCCATGGCGTCGACCTCGGCCTTGGAGAACTTCTTCGACGGCACCTTGTGCATCTCCGCCCTGACGCGATCGTAGACCTTGCGGGACGGCTTGGTGGCGGGGTAGCTGCGCGTGGCGACCTGGATCTTCTGGTAGGCGAACTTGCGCCAGACCTTGATCGCGGTCTTGCAGATCTTCGGCTTCCGCTTCTCCAGCGTATCGTGACCGTGGACGTAGGCCGCCAGGTGCGGATCCTGGGTGATGTAGGCCGCCGGCCGGAAGACATCCCCGCCGATGCGCGAGAGCACCAGATCGCAGTCGGCCTTGCCCTCGACGTCGGTGTCCTCGGATTTGTGGAGCAGGTCCGTGGCGGCGGCCTTGTCCTTCTGCTTGATGTCCGCTGCGATGGCGTCCCAGTTCCAGGTCCCTGGCAGGTCGACGCCCCAGTTGTCCTCGGTGAGGTTCTTTTTGTCGGGGCTCAACATGAAGTGCAGCTTGATGCCCGCGATGCGCTTGCTCAGCGTGGCCCGGATGGTCACCGTGCGCCCCGCGTCGCCGGCCTGGTAGTTGATGTACCAGCGCTTCTTGGAGGCGTTCCACGGCACGGGCTGATTGGCCGGCGGTGCTGTGTATTCCAGCTTGACCGAGGCGATGTTGACCACGGTGAAGCGGGCCCAGTCGGCGTCGGCCTTTTGGGCCTTGGACATGCCCCCGGAGCGGCGGTCCAGGGCCAGCGAGAGGCGGACGTCGCGCAGCTCGTCGCTGTCCTTGGTCCCCTCGATCCAGACGGTCTTGTCCGCGGCCTTCAGCTCGCTGACCGGCGTCTTGAGGGGCAGCGAGAGCTTGTTCCCCTGGGTCTCGGCGGAGTAGGCGTTCAGGCTCCTGGGTGTGCGATCGAGGACCACGGTGTAGTCGTCTGTGCCCGCCGGCCACTCGGCGGCGGTCACCTTCAACACCGCCTTGGCCCGGCCGTGGTGCCCCTTGGATTGGCGGTGCAGCAGCCGCCCCTGCTGGACCTTCTGCAGGTCGGTGAGCACGACCTAGGCCGGGATCAGGTTCGGGTTCTCCAGGTCAGCGCAGCGGTTGACCAGCGGATAGGTGGTCGCCGCCACCGCCACGGGGGTGGCGTGCTGGTAGACCTCGAGCTGCAGCTCCACGACGCCCATGGACTCGGTGGCGGGCTGCTCGATCTTGATGCCCGGGTTGGCGTCGGCGTCCAGGGTCAAGGTCAGCGTGAACAGGCCCCGGGTCGTGCCCCGCAGATAGACCATCGTCCCCCGCCTCGCCGTCAGCTCGGCGTTGGTCAGCTTGCGGTTCAGCTGCTGGGTGCACGCCGGGTCGAGGAAGACGTCGCAGTGGGGGGCGTCGAGGGTCCCCTCGCCGGCGTAGGCGGGGTCCTGTTCGCTGGTGGTCAAGGACACCTCCACCGCCGTGGGGTCGGGCCGCAGCAGCTTGTCGGCCGGCTCCCCGGCGGTGGTCTGGTGCTGGGCCAGGTCGCGGTCGAAGAGCACGACCTTGTACTCCACTTTCAGCTTCGGCGTGATCTTGTTGCGCGGCTTGACCTCCACCTCGATGGTCTTGACGTCGCCCGCCGCGAGGGTGACGTCCACCTCCTGCCCCGGCGGAGCGTAAAACTCCTGATCATCAGGGGCGGAGATGGCCGTCACGCTGACCCTGTGGGTCCCCGCGTCCAGCTGGGCAAAGTCGGCGAGCCCGCCGGCCGACTCCTTGGTCGCGCCGCCGGCCGAGACGCTGGCCTTCACCGCCTGGCGGTTGCGGCCGGCCATGCCGAAGACCTGGACCTTGAGCCTCGCCTTCTGTTGACACGGCAGCACCGACTGGTTGACCGGTGCGTTGTTGCTCGGTAGCTGGGCCGAGACGTTCTCGGCCGACTGTTTGCTCTTTCCCGACATGCTTACTCCGCGTTGGTCAACGATGACGCCAGGTGATCACGCGCCGCCGCCTCGAGGCGAGCCGAGCGCGTGGTGCCGTCTTTGGCCGGCGCGAGGGCCTCTGCGGCCCAGGGGTGCAGCGGATCGCGGTGGAAGCCGCTGCCGAGCATGAACGACAACAGCACGAAGACGAAGACGCCGGCGCTGTCCTCCAACCCGAGGTCCGCGGCCGTGTGGCGCTGATCGGCGGTGCGCGCCGCGGTCAGCTCCGGACCGTGGCAGGCGAACTTCTCCGGGTAGATGGCCTCGAGCCGCCGGCAGGTGTCAGCCACGGCCTCGGGCTCCTGCAGATCGGGGATGCGGGACGTGTCCACCGCGCGGATGCGCAGCAACGCCCGGACCACCAGCTCGGCGTCCTCGCCCGCCGTGCGCGCCAGGTAGTCCAGCGCCTCCTCGAACAGGCGATCCAGTCGATCGGTGGCGTCGGGCAGCTGCTCTTCGTCGAGGCATGGCGCGACCCAGGGCAGCTGCGGGTCCCTGGCAAACTCGGCGCCGAGCATCATCATCAGCGCCAGCCATCGCCCGCTCTGCTGCTGGGTCTTGTAGCCGGCGTCCGTGGCCTGGCGCACGCCGTGCTGGACCCACCGCAGCATGGCCTGCTCGCCGCCGGCCTGCCGGCATTCGCGGGGGTAGGCCCTGGCGAAGATGCCGCACAGCTTCTGTTCGAAGCGGGCCCGCGCGACGTCCCGCAGGACGGTCATCGTGGCGTCACGAATTACGAGCATCGCTTCCCCGTTCCTTTCCTTGCCGTGTGGTTGCCGTCAGACTTTCTTAATACGAATCCTGACAGACGCAACACCGGAAACTGAAGGGGTCTGACAATTCACCGCTGTTGAGTCGGTCCCGCTGTAATCCTGCACGAGCCTCACGCGTGGGCTACACCCTCAACCTCTTCGCCTTCCCTCAGGGGGTCAGCATGCCCTACCCGCGGGACGTCATCATCGACAAGAAGCTCAAGGTGCGCCTGATCCGCAACTCCCTTTCGGTCAAGGAGGTGGAGGCCCTGGTGCAGAAGCTGTTGGCCGAGCCCTGAGCCCGTCGCAAAAAAAACCCGGGCTGGGTGCCCGGGGGTTTTTTGGGAATCAGGTGGGATATGTAAGGTGGGATATTTGGTGGGTCTATGTCATCCCGCCCGTTGCTCCGGGCGGGTGATAGCCGTGTCTAGTAGTGGAAGTCCGTGGGCTTGAAGTTGACGTTGAGGTTCTGCATCTGCTCCGGGTCGGTCAGGTCCACGGCCACGGTGCGAGAGGCCACCATCTGGCTTCGGTCGTCCAGGGCCTTGACGCGTACGGTGTAGTCACCGGGCTCAACGTGCAGCAGGTCGTTCTCCGTGGACCAGAAGTCCTTGTGGCAGCTGACCACCACGTCGCGGTCCTCGGGGCCGCGCAGCTCCACCACCCAGCGGTCCACGCCCAGGGCGTCGCACCAGGTCGGGGCGTCGGAGCCCTTGTAGCTCCAGTCCACCTTCAGGTCGATGTGGTCCACCCAGTAAGGGTCGTCCGGTCCGTAGGGGTCCAACTCCAGGTAGCAACCGGTGACCGTGGTCATGCCGAGGATCAGGGCGCCGACGAGAACGAGCTGCTTTGCTTTGGTGTTGAGCTTACGTGACATGGGACACCTCCTGATGGTGTGGCCTCTAGTAGTTAGGCGTTCTGTTGAGTTTGACGTTCATGCTTTCTGGACATTGCGAAGCACGTGCCAGGATGGCAAAAGCGCCGAGAAAAAGATCGATATTGCATTGATTACAATGCGTTGAGCGTCAAGAGCGGGAGGACACGGGGCTGGCGCGGAGGCGGGCGCCAGGTCAATGTTGTGACCGGGCGTTCACAATGTTAACGAAACGTCACAAAAACTTTCACACCCCGGGAGGGGAAGGATCCAAAAGCGGGCGGTGGATCTAGAGTACCGAACGACTAAAACGGACCGAGCCAGGCGAAGTGATTGGAATCACAGGCCAGGAGCGAGGATGGCGCATAGTGGTGCTATGTAACCGACGAGCGACAACGCCTGTGATTTCAAGGGCGAGCCTGGCGACGGGAGGTTAGCTGTTCGGTGCTCCTAGCGACGCCTGCGGCGCAAGGCGAGGAAGGCCAGCAATAGCAGCCCCAGGGGCCAGGCCGGCGTGGCGGACGCGGCGCTGCAGGCGCAGCCCTCGTCCTGAGTCTCTCCGCCCGTCTTGCCGCCCGTGTCAGCCGAAACGGCCCCCTGGTCGGCCGTGGCCTGGTCAGGCCCGGAGGTGTCGCCTGCGGCCTTGTCGGCGGAGCTGTCCTTGGCGGCGACCTTGCTGTCCGGATTTTTCTGATCAGGCGGAGACGAGGTGTCCCCGGCCACCTTGCTGTCGGCCACTTTGCTGTCGGGCACGGCCTTGCTGTCGGGCGCGGCCTTGCTGTCGGGCCAGGCCTTGCTGTCGGGCCATGCCTTGCTGTCGGGCCAGGCTGTGCTGTCGGGCCAGGCCTTGCTGTCGGGCCACGGCGTGCTGTCGGGCCACGGCTTGCTGTCGGGCCACGGCTTGCTGTCGGGCCACGGTGTGCTGTCCGGCACCGCCGCGTCGGGCCATGCCACGGTGTCGGGCTTGGGGCCCGAGGTGTTGGGTCCTGGCTGCCAGTACTTGTCCGGCTTGCCGTCGCCGTCCTGGTCCAGGGTCACGGTGTGGAACTTGTCCAGGGTGGTGCCGGTGGCGGTCCAGCAGTTCTTGTTGACCACGGTGCCGGTGGGGTTGGGGCTCACGTCGCCCAGGCCGTCGCCGTCGGTCATGCCGCGGATGACCCCGGCGATCTTGAGCTGCCCGCTCTTGGGCACCGCGCCGGCGCCGAGTCCGTAAAGCACGTAGAAGGGGATCGCCACTTCAACCGAGCCCACGTGAGCGAACTTGCCCCAGTCGATGGTGTCCTTGATCGCCACCTTGATGCCCGTGTTCTTGGTGATCTCCTGGGTGGTCTTGTTGGCCATCAAGTAGACGCGGGGCTTGGGCGCGACGGCGGTGTTGGGGACCCAGAGGGCCACCAGCAGGTCGAGCCCCGGCCCCTTGACGTTGGCCGGAAACGCCCCGTTGTAGCCCTTGTTCTTGCAAAGCTCCGACACGCCGCCGGCCTTGCCCGTGTCCACCAGGTACATCACCGCCGTGCTCCAGGCCTTGTACTGGAAGCCGAGGTAGAGGTTGCTGGCGTCCCAGGTGACGTACAGGCCGGTCAGGTCGTTGTTCTTGCCGTAGAGGGAGTCGCCCGCCGCGTCGCCGGCGGTCAGCTCGTCCTTGGTGAAGTCCGCCAGGTCGCCGTCCACCGTGATGGTGTGGGGCGTGGTGGCCCAGACCACCCCCGCCACGAGCAGCGCGCCGGTCACCAGCGTCAGCCACAGCGCCCAGTTGTTACGGATGTACCCGTCCTGTTCGTTCATCTTCAAGCTCCTGCTGCATATATATGAGCATATATATACGTGGTCGCCTGGCGACCTCAACCAGGATCGGCCTCGCGCTTTTGGGGCACGTCGGGGCGGGTGAGGATCTCCCGGCGCGGGTCCAGGGGTGCCCGCGGGGAGTGGGCGCCGCACGACTCGGTCTCCTCGTGCTCCTGCTGGTCCGAGGCGTAGAAGCCGTGCTCCCGCAGCACCTCCAGCTTCGGCCTGACGTTGTTCTCCAGGTCGTAGTGGAAGAAGCCGGTGAAGATATGCGGGTGCGTCAGGATGAAGTCGAAGAGCCAGCGGTGGTCGTCGTCGATCTCGATGCCCGAGGGGCGGCAGACCTCGTGGCCGGTGAGCATGTACTCCGGCAGCAGGTCGGGACAGAACTCGAACTTCGGGTCGCCGCGGTACTCCTCGTAGATCGTCGTCTGGGGCAGGTAGCAGAGCAGCGAGGGCAGGATGCGCGCCCCCATCAGGCGGAAGGAGAGCATCTGGAACAGGGTCTGGTAGAAGTCCTCCATGGTCTCGAAGGGGAAGCCCCAGACGAAGAAGGCGTCCACCCGCGGGAAGCGCTTGATCGCCTCGGAGACCACCTCCACCGACTGCTCGGCCTTGAAGCCCTTGAGCGTGCGCTGGAGCACGTTGTTGGAGCCGCTCTCGATGCCGTAGCGAATCTCCACGCAGCCGGTCTCGGCCATGGCGTCCATGGTCGACGTGTCGGTGAGGTTGATGCGGCCGAAGGCCTTCCAGTGAATCTTGCCCATCAGATCCGACTTCGACAGCGCCTCGCAAAAGCCCATGACGTGCTTGCGCGACGAGACGAAGAACTCGTCCTGGAAGAGGAAGAGGTCCACGCCGGCCTTGTCGTGCAGCAGCTGCATCTCGGCCAGCAGGCTGTCGAAGGTGCGGGAGTAGGACTCCAGGTTCCATACCGGCGCCACCGAGCAGAAGGTGCAGGGGTAGGGGCACCCGCGGGAGGTGACCATGCCGTACCCCTCGTAGGCCGAAAGATCGATCTTGTGGTAGGCCGGCCCGGAGATGGAGTCCAGATCGACGATGCGGTCCGCAGCCTTGTTGAAGACCACCTCGCCGTCGCGCCGGGTGGCCACGCCGCGCAGGCCGTCCAGCGGCTCGCCCGCCTTGTGGGCCCGCACCAGCTCCACCACCGTGTGCTCGCTCTCGCCATGAGCCACCACGTCGATCCAGGGGAAGGACTGCAGCACGTCGTTCTCCACGCTCTTGGCCCCCACGCCGCCGAGCACGATGAGCCGGTCCGGGTGGCGCGCGCGCAGCTCCTTGGCGGCCAGGATCGTAAACGGCAGCAGGTTGGCCATGCATGACAGCCCGATGATGGGCGCCGGATCCTGGCAGAAATCGGCGATGATGTCGGCCGAGAAGATGTCGTCGGCCTCGTGCTGCTGGTAGTCGCGGAAGTCCACCTCGAACCCCGCGCTCTCCAGGGCGGCCACAAGATACAGCGGCCCCAGGGGCAGGTGGCGCTCTCGCTCGATGCCGTCCATGTGCCGCAGGTACAGCATGTTGAGGTTGATCAGGGTGATGTCGGCCATGGGCTCCTCCGCTGAGTGTGGATAGCACAAAGGTAGGGTGACCGTTCCCCTTCCACGCCGGCCCACTTTCGGCTATAACGCGCCCCATGGCAGAGAAAAAAACTGACATCCTGGGCAAGGGCGCCATCATCCAGCAGGACGGCGAGAGCTACGCCGTGGTGCCCCACATTCCCTGCGGGATCATCGAGGACTTCGACCTGTTGCGCCGGCTGGCAGACGCGGCGGAGAAGTACAACGCCAGGTCCATGAAGGTCACCTCCTCCCAGCGCATCGCCATCATCGGCATCGCCGAGGAGGACCTGGACGCCTTCTGGGCCGACCTGGACATGGAGCCGGGCCAGGCGTCGGGGCTCTGCGTCCGCAACGTCAAGGCTTGCCCCGGCACGACCGACTGCCGCCTGGGCCAGCAAGACGCCATGACCATGGGCCTGGAGCTGGACCGCCGCTACATCAACAAGCCGATGCCGAGCAAGCTCAAGATCGCCGTGTCGGGCTGCCCCATGGACTGCGCCGAGAGCCACGTGCGCGACATCGGCCTGGTGGGCTACAAGAGGGGCTGGGTGCTGGAGGTGGGAGGCAACGCCGGCGCCGCGCCGCGGGTGGCCGAGGTCGTGGCCAAGGGGCTGTCGAACCAGGAAGCCCTGGAGATGGCGGACCGGATCCTGGAGGCTTACGTGGACCTGGGTAAGCGGAAGCGCCTGGGGATGATCATCAAGAAGATGGGCCTGGAGGAGTTCAAGGCCCTGGCGGGAATCGACACCTAGTCTTACTCGTCGTCCGAGCCCACCTGCGCCTTGAGCGCGGCGAGCTCGTCCTCCACCGCGGGATCGGCGGAGGGGGCGGGCGCGTCGGCGACGCTCTCGGCGTGTTCGGGCAGCAGGCCCATCTTGGCCTTGAGCTCCAGCAGGGCCTGGTCCGCGCCGTGGCCGGCCTCCAGGGCGGTGAACTTTTGATCCAGGGCGTCGCCGGTGAGCTCACCCGCGATCTCGGCGCCGGCCTCGGCCTCGGCCTCGATCTGATCGATCTTCTGGGACATGCGCTCGAAGGTCTCGAAGGCCGACTGGTCCGACAGGCCGCTCATGGTCTGCTGGATGGTGCGCTGGGCCTCGGCGCGCTTTTTGCGGGCGATGAGGATGTGCTTCTTGCGCTTGGCCTCTTCGATCTTGGAGTTGAGCCCCCGCAGGGTGTTCTTCAGCTTGCCCACCTGGGTGGCGTGGAGCTCCCACTGCTTGCCGAGCGTACCCGCCGACTCCTCGTGCTCCCCCTTGCGTGCCAGGGCCTCGCGGGCCAGGTTGTCGTCGCCGGCGCGCACGGCCATCATCGCCTTGCGCTCCCAGTCCTTGACCTTGGATTGCTCCTCCTCGTACTGCTTCTTGAGGCGCTTCTCATCGGCGATGGAGACGGCCACCTGCTTTTTGGCCTCGATGAGCTGCTTTTTCATGTCCACCAGGACCTGACCGAGCATTTTCTCGGGGTCCTCGGCGTTGGAGATCATGTCGTTGATGTTGGATTTGAACAGAGTCCCGAGTCTTGTGAAAATTCCCATCTTTAGATCTCCTTAAGCCGCGAGCGCGGACAGCGTCTGGTAGTGGTTGGTCAAGGCCAGACCGACGTCGTCAACCGTGGACTGAAACTCATTGTAGTCCAGGTTCTCCAGAGGCAGCGTGGCGGTGATGACCACCGCGCCCTCTTCCAGCCCGTAGGCGCCGTGGAGCATGTCCGTCACGTTGAGCGCCAGCAGCTTCTCGAACAGCTCGCCCCGCTTGCCCTCGGGGACCTGGTCCACGTCCAGCACCTTGGCCCGAAAGACCAGCAGCGGATCAGACATGGAGACGACCACGTCGGCGCCCATATCCTTGATCACCCAAAGCCTGTCCTGCACCGCTTCGTAATTGGCTTCCATCTGGATCAGATAGCTCTCAACATCCTCGGCTGTTTTCATCAACTCCTCCATGTGCATCGCTCAAGCGGGGGATCCACTTGTCGCAGGAGCATAGACTAGTTATCAAGTGCGGTCGCGTCAACGGCCCCACCCTTAACATTTTCTCAAAACCATGGTAGTCGCCGGGTCATGAGCGAAACCCAGGAGCGGATCCCTCGCCACATCGGCATCATCATGGACGGAAACGGCCGCTGGGCTCAGGCCCGCGGCGAGGAGAGGGTCTTCGGACACCGGGAGGGGGCGCGCTCGGTACGTGCCGTGGTCCGGGCGTGCCGCAAGCTGGGCGTCAAGGCGTTGACCCTGTACGCCTTCTCGGAGCAGAACTGGTCGCGCCCCGTCGAGGAGGTGGCGGCGCTGATGGAGCTGCTGCACGAGTACGTGCTCGAGGAGCACGACGAGATCATGGACAACGGCATCCGGCTCCACGCCGTCGGCGAGATCGATCGGCTGCCGGCCTCGGCCCGTGAGCCCCTGCAGGCGCTGATGGAGGAGTCGCGGGACAACAGCGAGATGATCCTCTGTCTGGCCCTGAGCTACGGCGGCCGCGAGGACATCCTCCAGGCAACGCAGAAGCTCTGCCAGGAGGTGCAGGCCGGCCGCATCGACGCCGACGAGATCAACGAGGTGATGATGGAGGCGCGGCTGTCCACCAACCTGCTGCCCCCGCTGGACCTGGTGATCCGCACCAGCGGCGAGCTGCGGCTGTCCAACTTCCTGCTCTGGGAGGCGGCCTACGCCGAGTTCTACTTCACCGACCTGATGTGGCCCGACTTCCGCAAGCCCCAGCTGCTGGAGGCCCTGCAGGTCTACGACGACCGCGACCGCAGGTTCGGCAAGGTCAAGGTCAAGAGCTGAGGGCGGACGGCATATGAAAGAGGTCAACAAGAACCTCGTGGTGCGGATCCTCTCCGCGGTGATCCTCAGCCCGATCCTGATCTACATCATCCTGTTGGATCGCCCCGAGCCGATGCTCATCGCCATCTCCCTGGCCGTGGTCATCGGGCTGGTGGAGTTCTACTGGATCGTGCTGCACGAGGACCCGGTGTGGATGCGCGTGGTGGGGGTGGGCCTCGGCCTCGGCATCAACCTGGCCATGGCCTGGGGACCCAGCCCGGACCCGGGCCTGCTGCACGCGGTGATCACCGGCTCGGGGCTGGCCGTGCTGCTGATGTACCTCAAGCACTTCGGCGACATCAAGACCTCGGCCTCCCGCGCCGGGCTGATGATCTTCGGCCTGATGTACATCCCGGTGCTGCTGACGCCGGTGAGCCTGTTCAAGCGGATGCCCGACGGCACGGACTGGATCTTCCTCACCCTGACGCTGACCTGGTTTTCGGACACGGGCGCCTACGCCACCGGCCGGGCCCTGGGCAAGCGCAAGCTCTACGCGGCCATCTCCCCGGGCAAGAGCCTGGAGGGCGCCGCCGGCGGCCTGTTCTTCTCCTTCCTCGCCGGGGTGCTGGCCAAGCTGTGGTACATGCCCCAGCTGGCCTGGATCGACGTGCTGCTGGTCACCGTGCCCGCCGGCGCCCTGGGCCAGGCCGGCGACCTGGTGGAGTCCATGGTCAAGCGCAGCTACGCGGTCAAGGACTCGGGCTGGATCATCCCCGGCCACGGCGGCCTGCTGGATCGCGTCGACGCGCTGATCTTCGCCATCCCCTACGTCTATCTCTACGCCAAGCACGTCTTCGGCGTGTTTTGATGCCTCCCCGCGGCCTCGCCATCCTCGGCTCCACCGGCTCCATCGGCCGCAGCGCCCTGGACGTGGTGGCCCGCAACCCGGACCGCCTGCAGGTCCGGGCCCTGGCCGCCGGCCGCAACGTCGAGCTTTTGGCCGAGCAGGTGCGCGCCTTCAACCCGGCGCTGGTCTCGCTGCAGCGTGAAGAAGAGATGGACGCGCTGCGCGGGCGGCTGGCCGGCGCTGAGCCCGAGCCGGAGCTGGTCTGGGGCGCCAGGGGCCTGGAGGCCGTGGCCGCCTGTGAGGACGCCGACGTGGTGCTCACCGCCGTGGTGGGCGCCGTTGGCCTGCGCTCCACGCTCACCGCCCTGGAGCGGGGCGTGACCGTGGCCATCGCCAACAAGGAGCCCCTGGCCATCGCCGGGCGACTCTGCATGGACACGGCCCGCCGCCGTGGCGCCACGGTGGTGCCGGTGGACAGCGAGCACAACGCCATCTACCAGTGCCTGCAGGGGCACCGGCCCGACGACCTGCAACGGATCCTGCTCACCGGCTCGGGCGGGCCCTTCCGCCAGACCCCCGCCGACCAGCTGGCGGCCGTCACCGTGGAGCAGGCCCTGGCCCATCCAAACTGGTCCATGGGGCCGAAGATCACCGTGGACTCGGCCACGCTGATGAACAAGGGGCTGGAGGTCATGGAGGCGCGCTGGCTGTTCGGCGTGTCGCCGGAGACGATCCAGATCCTGATCCACCCCCAGTCCATCGTCCACTCCATGGTGCAGTACCGCGACGGCTCGGTGCTGGCCCACCTGGGCCCGCCGGACATGCGGGCGGCCATCAGCCACGCCCTCGGCTTCCCGGCGCGGCTCGACTCGGGCCTGACGCCCCTGGACTTCACCTCGTGCGGACCGCTGACCTTCGAGCCCCTGGACACGGCGCGTTTCCCCGGGCCTGGCCTGGCCTACGAGGCCCTGGCCGAGGGAGGCACCGCGCCGGCGGCGCTCAACGCGGCCAACGAGGTGGCCGTGGCGGCCTTCCTCGAGGGACGTATCGAGTACCTCGACATCGTGGGCACCATCCGCGCCGTGCTGGAGGCCCACGAAAACGGCGGCGAGGACGACCTGGAGGCGATCCTGGCCGCGGACGCCGAGGCCCGTCGCCTGGCGGCGGAGCGGATCGGGCAGGCGAATATTTTGCCTGCGATATCATGAACTAGTACAATACCCCTTGGAACTTCGCCGGGGATCTAAAGTGCCAGAGTCTCTGTTCGAGTACCACGGGGGGCTGCACCTCAGGGACACCATCCTCTGGATGGATTCCCCGGGGCCCCGTTCGCTCTGCTTCATCAGCCACGCTGGCGTGCCCGGCGCGCTGGGGCACCAGAAGATCGTCAGCACGGCCCTGACCACCGAGCTGCTGCGCGCGCTGGCCGCGGCGTACGGGCGCGGCCGGCGGGCCCACGAGCCCCAGGCCCTGGTCACCCCCTACGGCCGCCCCTTTCACCTGGGGCAGCTCAGCCTGGAGCTCTTTCCTTCGGGGCACGCCCTGGGCGCGGCCTCGCTGCTGCTGCACCACCGGGGCCAGACCATCGTCTACGCCGGAGACATCAACCTGCGCGGCAACGCGCTGGTGGAGGCCCTGGAGGCCCGCCCCTGCGACGTGCTGGTCTTGCCGGCGCGCTTCGGGCAGCAGCGCTGGGCCCTGCCCCCCGCGGACGAGACCGCCGCCAGCCTGGTGGACTTCGTCGGTGAGGCCCTGAACCGCGGCCAGACCGCGGTGCTGCTCTGCGCCGCCTTGGGCGAGGCTCAGGAGGTGGCGCTGCTGCTGCAGGAGGCCGGCTTGCGGGTGCAGGCTCACCGCCGGGTGGCCGCCCTGTGCAAGGTCTACCAGGAGAGCGGCCCGCTGCAGCAGGTGCCCCAGTTTCGCGGCCTGACCTCCGAGCCGGTGGCACTGCTGTGGCCCAGCGAGCTGCGCGGCTCCCCCGTCGTGACCTCGTTGAAGAAGAGCTGCAGGGCGCTGGTCTCCGGCGCGGCCCTGGACGCCCCGACCCGTGAAGGGCTGGGGCAGCTGGACGCGGCCTTCGCGCTGAGCGCACACGCGGACTACAGCGCCCTGCTGGAGTATGTGCGTGCGTGCAACCCGGGCCACGTGGTGCTGGTGGGCGGCACCCCCCGGGATCTGAAGCGGGACTTACAGGGAATGGGCCTCGAGGTGGAGCTGTTGGCAGCCCGGGAGCAGATGGAGTTGTTTTAACTCCGAGTCTGCGGTATCTCCTTAGATCAACATGTTCGGACTATCTTTTTGGGAAATCGGCCTGATCCTGCTCGTTGCGCTGCTGGTGCTCGGGCCGCAGAAGCTGCCTGCCTTCCTCAAGACCGTGGGCAAGGGCCTGCGTGAGCTGCGCCGCGCCTCCGGCGATCTGCGCTCCGCCATCGAGGAGCCCCTGGACGAAGTGCGAAAGCCGCTGCAGGACATGAAGGACGACCTGGTGGACGCGGTCTACAGCATGGAGGACGAGATCGAGGCCGAGGCGTCGGACGAGCCCAAGGCGCTGGAGGAGGGCAAGGGGGACGGCGACGACGAGGGCTCCGGCGACGAGGGCGACGAGGCGGACGAGGCGGACGAGGAGCGCGTCAAGGAGACGGAGGCGATGTACGCCAAGGCCGCCGACGAGGCGCGCGCGGCAGAGGAGATGGACGGCAAGCTCACCCCCGTGGATGAACCGGACGCTGGCGACCACAGCGAGGTGAAGGTCGCGGCGGTGGAGGACGCTGTGGTGGAGGACGCGCCGGTGGAGGCCGCGCCGGTGGAGGACACGCCGGCGGAGGACGTGGAGGTGGAGTCAACCCGCGAGGCAACGCCTGCGCCGGAGGAGAAGGAGAAGACCGGCGACGCATCGGACGTGGACAAGGCCTGAGGCGCTGCGATGGCCAACCTGATGACCTTCACCGAACACCTGCAGGAGCTTCGCAAGCGGATCAAGTACTGCTTCTACTCCGTCATCGGCGGGGCGCTCCTCTGCTACGCGGTGCGCAAGGAGCTGTTCCTCATCCTGGTGCAGCCCCTGATCAAGGCCTGGACCGATGCCGGCCTCGGCGAGCCGAAGCTGCACTTTCAAAACCCCATCGAGCCGTTCTTCACCTACCTCAAGATCGCGCTCATCTCCGGGCTCTTCCTCTCCGCGCCGGTCATCTTCTACCAGATCTGGCAGTTCATCGCGCCGGGCCTGTACAAGAATGAGAAGCGCTACGTCATCCCCTTCACCGTGGCCTCGGCGGTCTTCTTCCTCGGCGGCGCGGCCTTCGGTTACTTCATGGTCTTCCCCTACGCCTTCCAGTTCTTCTTCGCCGTGGCCGAGCAGAACGTGGGCCTGATGCAGAACATGCCGGGGGGCAAGTTCGAGCTTCAGGCCACGCTGATGATGGGCGAGATCCTCGGCCTCATCTGGCGGCTGCTGCTGGCCTTCGGCATCATCTTCGAGCTGCCCCTGGTGATCTTCTTCCTCTCCCTGGCGGGCATCGTGGACTACCGCCAGCTGTGGCGCTTCAACCGCTACTTCGTCATCCTCTCCTTCGTCATTGGCGCGGCGCTGACGCCCCCGGACGTCATCACGCAGCTGTTCATGGCCGGCCCCCTGCTGGTGCTCTACAACCTGAGCATCCTGCTGTCCTACTTCTTCACCCGCAAGCGCGTGCAGGCGGCGGACCTCGAAAAGAAAAAGTGGGAGCAAAAGGACAAAGAGGTAGAAGAGGAAGAAGCCGAAGAGGAAGAAGCCGAAGAGGAAGAAGCCGAAGAGGAAGAGGAAGAGGGAGAAAAGTAGGGCGGGGGCTTGTCCCCCGCCTGTTGCCGTGGCGGGGGACAAGCCCCCGCCCTACGTTGTCATCGGCAATCCCTCAACAAAACCTGAACCAGAGAACAGCCAGCCCCACAAAGCAGCCGAGCCAGATGGCCAGGGTGTAGGAGGCGCTCTCCGTGCGGCGATTGTCGATCTTCTCTTCCACCTCGCGGGTGCTGGGGACGCCGGGCGCCTTGGTCTTGCGCGCCTCGTTGGCCTTGGCCGTGGCAAGGTCGACCAGCAGAGGCTTGACCTGCTCCTTGTAGGCCGTGGATGCGTGCACCGCGGGCACCACCCCGCCCAGGCCGAGAGCCAGCAGCAAGCCGACCAGGATACGAAGCCGCGGGCGCTGGCGGAAGAAGCCGCCGAACATGACCAGGCCGTCGCCGCTGGACGCCGTGGCGCTGGTGGGCCGACCGGGTCGGCTCGGCCCGCGGCGTGACACCGCCTGGCTCGGACGGCGAGACCTCGAGCCTCCCATGTCGTCCATGGCCGGGGCCTTCGGCAGGGACTGCTTCAGCTCGTCCTCGCGGGCCATGGCCAGCTTGCTCGGCTTGCCGTCGAGGGAGTCGTCCAGCTCCTGGAACAGGCCCGCGTCCGGTGTGGCGTCGCCCCCACGCGCAGCGCCGGTATTGGGCAGCTGGAACTCCATGTCGTCCGGCTCGAACCCCGGGCCCTTGTCACGCGGGCCGGGGTCGTCCAGCTCCAGCGGTGAGCCCCCGAACGCCCCCGCGTCGACATCCGGCTTGGCCGTGGACGCCTCCTGGACGGCAGGGTCGCCCAGCTCGGGGATGGCCTGCTCGTCGAGGTCGCCGATGGCGCCGTCCAGCATCACAAGATCGTCGGCGCCCAGGTCTCGCGCGGTGCCTCTGGGGGCCTCCACACCGGAAAAGTCCCGGTCCGGGTCCAGCTCCAGCGCGGGCTCGTCGTCGTCGTCGGAGGCCGAGGGGCCCCCCTCGGAGACCACGTGGCCGCCGGCGTCCAGCACCCGGCAGCTGGCGCCCAGATCCTGCACCACCATGGTGGTCTTGAGGGCGTCCTCCAGGGTGAGGGCGTGCTGGATGCAGACCCCCTCCTCCTGAAATTCGCGACTGTAGTGCTTGAGGTCCAGGTCGAACCGGGCGGCCACGGCCTGCTTGACCTTCTCGGTGGTCGTCTCGTCCTCATCCGGGATGATGGCGATGACCTGGAACGGCGCCCTGTTGTTCATCCGTGTTCCCCTTGTCCGGCTCTGTCATGCCCCGCGGGGGGACGGGTGTTAGCCCCCGGTACCGCCCAGGCGGCGCACCGCTGCGTTAAGCCCAGACTTGGCCTCGGCGTTGCCGGGGTTGACCTTGAGCGCCTTTTTGAACTGATCCACGGCCTTCTTGTATTTGCGCTGCTTGAAGCAGGCGTACCCCAGCGAGACCAGATAGCGCTGATTCCGCGGGCGGAGCCGGATGGCCTTGCGCAGGTGCTTTTCGGCGGTGCCGAACTTGCCGCGCTCGAAGGCCGACTCGCCCAGCCCGGCGTGGGCGCCGGCGTTGCGCGGGTTGAACTGCAGCGCCTTGCCGAACTCCGCGTTGGCCTTGTCATACTGCCCGCTGCGCAGCGCGGTCTTGCCCTGCTTGACGTGCATGGCCGAGGCCTTGGCATCGACCTTCTTTTTGGGCGGCCGCGGCTTCCGTTTGGGCCTGGGGCGGGACCAGATCCGCTTGCGCGGCGTGACCCGCGGGGCCGGCTTCTTCGGCTCGGGTTTGGCCACGGGCGCGGGCACCGGCACGGGCACAGGCGGCGGCACCGGCACCGGGTCGGGCTTGGTCTCGGGCTTCTTGGCCGCCTCGGGCGCCTTGGGCTCCGGCTGCTTCGGCTCGTCCTTCTTCGCCTCGGGCTGCTTCGGCTCGTCCTTCTTTGCCTCGTCCTTCTTTGCCTCGTCACCGGTGACGAAGGCCGACTCGTCTTCGGGGTGATCGGGCCCCTCGTTGACCGGTGGCCGGTTCTCCGCCACCTCGGTGGGCTTCTTCTGGTCCTGACCCTTCTTCTTGTCGCCGCCGTAGATCATCAGCAGCGCGAAGAGCGCGATGCCTGCCACGCCGGCGACGCCGATGATGAAGACCCAGGGCGGGATCCCCTTGTGGCTGTCCTCGTCCTCGAGGTCCTCGTAGATGGCGGGCAGCGGACCGCTCTTCTTGCGCGCCAGCTGCTTCTCCGCCTCCAGCCCCTCTGCGAACCAGATGCCGCTCTCGCTGGGGTCCATGTCCCGGGGCTCGTCCCCCAGCTGCTCGGTCTTGCGCACCTGCGGCGCCTCGGAGGCCTCCTCGGGCGCCTTGGCCGCCGGGGTCTCCGGCGTGGTCTTCTTTTCGGGGACCTCGTCGTCGGCGTCCTCGGGGATCGGCGGCGGCTCCTCGTCCGGGGTGTCGAGGATCGTGTCGTGGGCGGCGGCCTCCTCGGCCTTTTTGGCGGCGGCCTGATCAGCGGTCTTCTGCTCCGCGGCCTGCTTGGCGGCGGCCTGATCAGCGGCCTGCTGCTCGGCGGCCTTTTTCGCGGCTGCCTCGGCCTCGGCGGCCTGCTTGGCGGCGGCCTCTGCCTCGGCGGCCTGCTGCGCTGCCTCGGCCTCGGCGGCCTGCTTGGCGGTGGCCTCTGCCTCGGCGGCCTGCTTGGCCGCTGCCTCTGCCTCGGCCTGTTTGGTCGCGGCCTCTGCCTCTGCTTGCTTGGCGGCCTGGGCGGCCTCTGCCTCGGCGGCCTTGGCGGCTTTCGCCTCCGCGGCCTGGTCGACCTGAGCCTCCGCGGCGTCCTGCGCCACGGCGGCGGCGCCCGCGGCGTCCCAGCCGGCGGCGACTGACTCGGCCTCCTGCTTTTCCTTGGCCGGCAGCGTGGGCCGCTCCTTGGCGATCTCCACCGGGGCGCGCCCGGTGAGGGCGTTGAGGAAGCGGGTGACGGTGGGGTAGCGCTTCTTGGCCTTTTTGCCCAGGGCCACCCCCACCGCGTCGGTGAAGTGTGACGACACCTTGTCCACGCGATCGGCGATGGGCACAGGCTGGGCCTCGAGGTGCTTGGTCAACACATCGAAGGTGCCGGCGCCGACGAAGGGCGGCGAGCCGGTGACCATCTCGTAGGCCAGGATGCCGAGGGAGTAGATGTCGCTGCGCTGATCCAGGGCGTCGCCCCGGGCCTGCTCCGGCGACATGTAGCGGGGATCGCCGATGGAGGTCCCCATGACCGTCTTGGTCCCCTTGCGAGGCTCCACCAGCTTGGCCAGCCCGAAGTCCAGCAGCTTGACGTGCTCGTCGCCCTTTTTGCTGGTGAGGAAGATGTTGCGCGGGCGGATGTCGCGGTGCACGTAGCCCAGGGCGTGGGCCTCTGCCAGGGCGTCGCCGATCTGCTCCAGCAGCGCCACCGCCCGGTCCTCCTTGAACTTGCCCTCGGAGCCGAGCTTGGTGGCCATGGTCTCCCCCTCGAGGAACTCCATGGCCAAAAACACGCGGTTGTCCGGCGCCACGCCGAAGTCGGAGAACTTGACGATGTGCTCGCTCTTGAGGATGGCCAGGGTGGAGGCCTCCTGCCGGAAGCGATCCATGGCCGATTCGTCCTCACTGAGATGCTGATGAATCAGCTTCACCGCCAGCTTCTGGCGGAGCACCACGTGCTCTGCACGGTAGATGGTACCGCTGCTGCCCTGGCCCACGCGCTCGAGGAGCACGAACCGCTCGGCGATGACCGTCCCCAGCAGGGGATCGCTCTCCGCCGAGGCCAGGGAGGTCCCGTCGATGGGACAAAACAGCGCGTCGTCAGGGAGGACCTGGCGACATGACGGGCAAGTTTTCATAAAACACCTGGTCGGGCCATTAAGTGCAGCAGTATCGCGGAACCGTTGGTCATGTCAAAAGCGGCCAGTGGCTCCGAAGACGATGCCCCCTGAGCGCGTCGGACTGACCATGATCGATTGGACCGTGGCAGTGGAGCTCTCCTTGGGCTTGTTGGAAAAATATAGATACATCAGAACGCCGGACGCGGCCAGCGTACCAACGCCCACACCAGCAAAGATCCACCCCATGGTCCCGGTATCGTATAGCCGGGTGCAGTTGCGCAGGTCCGGGCGCGCCTCTCCCACGCACTCGGCGCCGGTGCCGTCCATGACGATGAGCGGGATGCCCACGCCGAGGCCAGCCACGCCGAGGCCGGCGGTAACCAGCGCCGGCCAGAGCGGCCACTGCTTCTTCGGCTGATCACCGGGATCGGGCTCGACCACGGGCTTGGGCGTGGGCTTGGGCGTGGGCTTGACCACCGGCTTGGGCGTGGGCTTGACCACCGGCTTGGGCGTGGGCTTGACCACCGGCTTGGGCGTGGGCTTGACCA
>PVBE012156521.1_pt1 | contig 57377 bp, 58 predicted proteins | sample 1631181 | NCBI WGS metagenome assembly PVBE01 (sample SAMN08397723, study PRJNA350692) | Marine metagenome, whole genome shotgun sequencing project. | isolation source: water | place: Pacific Ocean | collected 2012-04
ACCTCCGCCTCTCGGAGGTGGTTGATTATCTGCTCGACTGAAAAACGCCTCTTGGCCATCTGCTTATCCCCTTCTTCCTAGGAGCCAGATGCCCAGTTTCTCTAACTAAGCATGTGGATCCGGTTAAGGGGGGCAGGTCACTTCAAGACGACAAACCAGCCATCCTGAAAGATACATTCACAGTTGGTCAGGTTGGCGCCCGCCATCCAATCAAGTGTCTGACGTTAGACAAATGGGGGCAGGCCAGGATCACTCCAACTGACCGCCGCCTTTTTCGCCTCAGAACAGAGAGAAATCGCTAGGCGAAAAAAGATTGCCGCTGGCCACCAGGGATAGAGCGGATCGGCGACGGAGGCTCCCCTTCAGACATCCAGATTCGCCACCTTCAGGGCATTCATCTGAATAAATTCGCGGCGCGGCTCGACCATGTCACCCATCAGCGTCGAGAAAACCTCCTCTGCGGCGTCGGCGTGGCTGACCCTGACCTGAAGGAGCATGCGCGCGTTGGGATCCAGCGTCGTCTCCCAAAGCTGATCCGGGTTCATCTCGCCCAGGCCCTTGTAACGCTGGATGTTAACGCCCTTGCGCCCTATCTCCATGACCGTGTCGACCAGGGAAACGGGGCCGGTGATGACCGACTCCTGGTCCTTGAAAACAAGTTTGCCGTGGCCTTGGTAGATTTTCTGCAAGGTCGCCGCCTTTTCGTCCAGCCGCCGGGCTTCGGTGCTTCGGATCAGGGTGCCGTCGATGACGTAGCGTTCGGCAACGCCCCGCAAGGTACGCGAGAACATCAGTCCGCCATCATCCAGCGGGGTGCCGGTCCAGCCTCGCTCGGTCTCGATTTCCAGCGCGTCCAGACGTTTGGCGATATATTCGGCGGCGCTGGAGGCGCGCGCCCCGTCCGACAGAATAAGCGGTTGCAAGGCGCCCGAAATGGCCGCCTGCTCGACCACCCTCAAGGGAAGATGTTCGGCCAAGCCGCCGAGCAGAACCTTGACGGCGCGGGCCTCATCGACCAAGAACCGCAAGTCGGCACCGGCAACCTGGACACCGTCGAAACCGGTAAAGAGAAGCCCTTCGTCGATGGCGACATTGAACAGATGATCCTCCAGGGCGACGTCGTCCTTGAGATAAACCTCGGAATTGCCCTTTTTGGTCCGATAAAGCGGCGGTTGAGCGATGTAGAGGTAGCCGCGTTCGATGATCGCCGGCATCTGCCGGTAAAAGAAGGTCAAAAGCAAGGTGCGGATATGGCTGCCATCGACGTCGGCGTCGGTCATGATGATGATTTTATGGTAGCGGCACTTGTCGATATCAAAATCCTCGCTGCCGATGCCGGTGCCTAGAGCGGCGATCAGGGTGCCGATCTCGACGGAACCGAGCATCTTGTCGAAACGCGCCCGTTCGACATTGAGGATCTTGCCCCTGAGCGGCAAGATCGCCTGGCTAGCGCGGTGGCGCCCCTGCTTTGCCGAGCCGCCGGCGGAATCGCCCTCGACGATAAAAAGCTCGCTTAAAGAGGGATCTTTTTCCTGGCAATCAGCGAGCTTGCCGGGTAGCGAGGTGATATCCAACACCCCCTTGCGGCGGGTCAGTTCGCGCGCCTTGCGGGCGGCTTCGCGGGCAGCGGAGGCCTCGATGATCTTGCCGATCACTCTTTTGGCTTCCGCCGGGTGCTCCTCGAACCATTGAGCGAGTTGCTCGCCGACTATTCCCTCGACAACGGGCCTGACCTCCGAAGAAACCAGCTTATCCTTGGTCTGTGAGGAAAATTTGGGATCCGGCGCCTTGACCGATAGCACGCAGGTCAGACCCTCGCGGGAATCGTCTCCGGTGATGGTGGCTTTTTCCTTCTTGGCGATGCCGCTTTCGTTGGCATAGGCGTTGATGGTCCTTGTCAGAGCCCCGCGAAACCCCGCCAGATGAGCACCACCGTCCCGTTGCGGAATGTTGTTGGTAAAACAAAGTGTCGTTTCGTGATAGCTGTCGTTCCATTGCATGGCCAGCTCGACAACGATGCCATCGCGCTCGCCCTTTACGACGATCGGCTCGGCATTGAGGATATTTTTCGACCGGTCCATGTAACCGACAAAGGCCTTGAGGCCGCCTTCGTAGTGCATTTCCACGGATTTTTCATCGACATGGCGGGCGTCGGTAAGCTTCAAGGCAACGCCAGAATTGAGAAAGGCCAGTTCCCTGAGCCGATGCTCCAGGGTGGCGAAATCGAACTCGGTCGCGGCGAAAGTCTCGGGCGAAGGCAGGAAGGTAAGTTCCGTTCCCGTTACGGGAGCGCCGTCCGTGACCGGCGCCTCACCATTGACGCGTAGCGGCGCCTCGGCCTCGCCGCCCCTGAAACGGATGAAGTGTTCCTTGCCGTCACGCCAGACCTTCAGTTCCATCCATTCCGACAAAGCGTTGACGACGGAGACGCCGACCCCATGCAGACCACCCGAAACCTTATAGGAATTCTGGTCGAATTTACCGCCGGCATGGAGTTGGGTCATGATCACTTCCGCCGCCGACACGTCTTCTTCGGCGTGAATATCGACGGGAATTCCACGGCCGTTATCGGAAACCGTGACCGAACCATCGGCGTTGAGGACGACCCCGACATGATCGCAAAAACCGGCCAAGGCCTCGTCGATGGCATTGTCCACCGCTTCGTAAACCAAGCGATGTAGTCCGGAACCGTCGTCGGTGTCGCCGATGTACATGCCCGGGCGTTTGCGCACGGCCTCCAGGCCGCGCAGAATCTGGATGGATTCGGCATCATAAGTTTCAGCCTCGCCGTCGAGCGTTGCGTTGGTAATCTCTTTTTGCATTTATCCCTCGGGCCTTGCCGTGGCGTTTTCGACGGTGAAAAATTGCGCCTTTCCCCGCAAGGGCGCGAACAGGGCGGCATCGGTTCCCGTCAGCCAAGCCTGGGCATCCATTGCCAGTATTTCATCAAACAAAGCCTCGCGTCGTGTCTTGTCCAAATGCGCTGCCGCCTCGTCCAATAGCAATAGAGGCGCCGAGCCTCTTTCCGCCGCCAGTATCCTGGCGCTAGCCAGGACAATGGCGATCAGAAGGGCTTTCTGTTCGCCGGTCGAACAGAGTTCCGCCGGCTGGCCGCTCTTCAGTTGCCGGACCTTGATATCGCTGCGGTGCGGGCCCGAGCCGGCGCCGCCGGTTTCGGCGTCCCTTTTGCGCGCTGCCGCCAGTACTTGGCGAAAGTGCTCCTCCGCCGCCAGCGCCGGCTTCTCGGCGAGCCAGCTTTCAAGTTCGCCGCGAACCTCGATGCTGGCGCCGGGGAAAGGTCCGCTGCCCGAGGCCAAGGCGGCGGCCAGACGGCACACCGTTTCACACCGCGCCGCCGCTAGCGCGATCCCATTCGCCGCCATCCGGTGTTCCAGTGCCGCCAGCCAGTCCGGGTTCGATCCTTGCCAGCCATGGCGCAACAGCAGCGACCTTTCCCTTAAGGCCAGTTTGTAGGCGCCGAGACGCTCGCCGTGAGCGGGGTCGAAGCCGATGACCAGACGGTCGATGAAGCGCCGTCTGGCCGAAGCGCCATCCACGAGTAGCCTGTCCATTCGCGGCGTCAGCCAATAGGTGCCGAGAATTTCGGCGAGTGCCGCGTGGCTTTTTACCGGCCGACCGTCGATGTGGACCACACGTCTTTCGCCTTTGTCCGCCGGTGACATCGCTTGACAGCCGGTACCGACCTCCACCTTGCCAGATGACGTTATCAACCTTACCGCCACCGTCCAGCATGGCGCCGCCTCGCCACCGCCATTTCCGTCATGCGCCGGCTGGCGGCGAGCCGCTTCGATCAAGCGCGCCCTTCTCAGCCCGCGACCGGGAGCAAGGAAGGAAAGCGACTCCAAAATGTTCGTCTTGCCAGCACCGTTAGGGCCCGACAACACCACCGGACGCGGATCCAATTCCAAACGCAGACGCTCAAACGAGCGAAAGTCGGTGAGTTGCAAACGTGTCACCGATAGGCGAGACGTCTCGTCGGCCATGAGCGTGGGGGCTTCGCTGGAACCGTCCAGCCTGGCTAAGCCGTGGAAACCGATCGCAACCACCCCTCACACACGCATGGGCATGAGCACGTAGATCGTGCTGGCGTCACCGGCATCGCGCAGGATCGTCGGCGAAGCAGCGTCGGCTAGGGATAGATGGGCGTCGACACTCTTAATCTGATGGGTAATGTCGAGCAAATAGCGGGAATTGAAGCCGATCTCCATGGATTCGCCCTGATAAGCCACTTCCAGTTCCTCGGTGGCGTTGCCGCTATCCGGGCTGCTGGCCGAAAGGATCAGTGTGCCGCTGTTCAATAACAGCTTCACGGCCCGCGATTTCTCGCTGGAAATAGCCGAAACCCGGTCAACCGCCGCGGCGAATAACTTGCGGTCCACTTCCAGTTGTTTGTCGTTGCCAGTGGGAATGACGCGCTCGTAATCAGGGAAGGTTCCATCGATCAGCTTCGAGGTCAGCTCGGTGTCACCAAAGGTAAACCGGACCTTGGTTTCGGAAAGAGCCGCATCGATGGCATCGGTGGATTCGTCGATGAGTTTTCTCAGTTCGGTGACCATCTTGCGAGGAACGATGATACCGGGCATGCCGGCGGCGCCGTCCGGCAAGGTAACCTCGACGCTGGCCAGACGATGGCCGTCGGTAGCGACGGCACGAAGAACATCGACGCCATCGCGGCTGGCCGCGTGTAGGAAAATGCCGTTGAGATAATAGCGGGTTTCCTCGGTGGAAATGGCGAACCGCGTGCGGTCGATGAGAGCGCGGAGGTCGCCCGCCTGAAAAGTGAAATTATGGGGTAGGTCGCCCCCGGACATGACCGGAAATTCCTCTGTCGGCAGGCAAGCTAGGTTGAACCTGGAACGTCCGGACGTGAGCTTGAGTTTGCCCTCCTCGCCACCGCCATCCAGTTCCACCTGCGAGCCTTCCGGCAGCTTGCGGACGATATCGTAGAGAATATGGGCCGGCACCGTGGTCGCTCCGGCGGTGATGACCTCGGCAGCGATGGTCTCGACGATATCCAAATCCATATCTGTGGCATTCAGGCTTAATGTGCCGTCGCCCGCTTCCATCCTGACGTTGGAAAGGATGGGGATGGTGTTGCGGCGCTCGACTACGCTATGCACATGGGCAAGCGCTTTTAAAAACGTGGCTTGTTCGACGGTCAGTTTCATGGCCATCCTTCGTCTCGTCCATGGCTCCCATGGCGGCTTGATCGGTCTTTGCGAAGGACCCTTCGCCGATGCCGGTCACGGCGCTCGCCGAGCTCTTCGAAAAGACCATTCACGGAGCTCATGGGCAAGCCTCGCAAGTCATCAATCATTATACCGAAAGTCTTTGCAATCGAAAGCGGTTTCCGCTTCGATCCCGGCCCTTTTCAAAGCCCTTTCCCGGCATCGGCGAATGATTACTGAAAAGATGCCGTCACGGCCACGGCGGCAAACAAGGTAGCACCGAAATAAGGAAGGGAACTCAACCTTCCAACAGACGGCGCAGAAGCTCCACATCCTCGGCGAAAGCGGAATCTTGATCGCGCAGTTCGTCGATCTTTTTGACCGCATGCATCACCGTCGTGTGATCGCGGTTGCCGAACTTGCGGCCGATCTCGGGCAACGACCGCGAGGTCAGTTGCTTGGCCAGATACATGGCAACTTGGCGGGGCCTAGCGACGGAGCGGGCGCGCCGGGCCGAACTCATATCGGTGACCCGGATATTGAAATGGGAGGCAACGTGCTTCTGAATCTCATCGATCGTTACACGGCGGTCGTTGGCGCGCAAAAGATCGTGAAGGACTTCCTGGATGGTTTCCAGGCAGATTTCCCTGCCGATCAGTTGAGAATGAGCGACAACGCGGTTAAGCGCGCCCTCCAGTTCACGGACGTTGGCGGTAATCTTATGGGCCAGGAATTCCAAGACCTTGCTCGGCACATCGTCGATCCCCAACTGTTCGGCTTTCGACTGAAGGATGCCTAAGCGCAGTTCGTAAGTCGTGGCGTGAATATCGGCGACCAAACCGCAGTTGAGGCGCGATTTCAGGCGATCCTCCATGCCCTCCAGGTCCGAAGGCGACTTGTCGGCGGAAACGACGATCTGCCGCCCCTGATCGACGAGGGCATTGAAAGTATGAAAGAACTCTTCCTGAGTGGATTCCTTGCCGCTGATGAATTGGACGTCATCGATCAACAGCACGTCGATTGAGCGGAACTGGTCCTTGAAATCGAATGTGTTCTGTTCGCGAAGAGCGCGAATGAAGCGGTACATGAACTTCTCGGCGGAAAGGTAGATGACGGTGCGCGCCGGATCCTTTTTACGGATGTGCCAGGCGATGGCGTGCATCAGATGAGTTTTGCCCAGGCCAACCCCGCCGTAAAGGAACAGCGGATTGAACGGCACAGCCGCCGCCTCGGCAACGCGGCTGGCGGCTGCGTGGGCGAATTCGTTGGGTTTGCCGACGACAAACCGATCGAAAATAAAACGGGGATCAAGAGGCGCCGAGATATTGCGGTGGTAACCCTCGCCGGCGGTGGGGCTAACTGGCGGTTTGGACTGAACGGTAGGGGCCGATTTGTCCGCCGCTACCCGCCGCAAGCGTTCCGGCTGAACGAAAACGTCCACCGATTGGACGCTTGAATCCTCGCCCCGCCACAAATCGCAAAGACGGCTGATGTAATGGGCGAGTATCCAGTCGCGCATGAATCGCGTCGGCACGGAAATCCGGACTTGGCCGTCGAAAACCTCGCGCAGGGTCATCGGCTTCATCCAGCTTTGATAAGCGGCCTCGCCGATCTCGGAGCGTAGCCGACAGCAAACCCTTTCCCACTGGTCCTTTACATGACCGTCAACCGAACCGTTTCCCATTGTTTCCGTTGTCTCCAGCGGATCCCTTGCCTTGACAATGGCCACCGCCACGATTTCTTCCGCTAAGGCACGAAACGCGGCCTCAAGGCAGATCGACTTAAACTAGGGGGCGCGGCAACTACTACTAGCCAACAGCACCGGCAATCAGGAGCTTCCACGGTCAAACCGCCGGTAAGAAGCCCATCAACCAAGCTAGCGATTTTGACTTGAATGATGCCAGTGGGCATCAGAAAAAATCAATGCGTCCCAAAAAAAATCCTGCCGAAAGCCCCGCCACACCTCTTTAAAAACCTAACGGGATCTTACTAAATCAATTTTACCTGTTGGAATTAAATAGTTAGCGTTTATTTTAGTATATTGAAAAAAATAAGTATATTTTATTATTAGTTTAGTAATAAACATATGAAATTAAAGTTTTTTTCATGCATCCATATGGCGGTTGAGAACGCATAAACTTACATGCGCAATTTTGTCCTGGCAACATGATCGTATAGAGAACGTTGCAAAAAAACTGCTTGACAAAAAATTTTATTACGCCTCTTGAACGGTAAAAAAACGGGCCTAAAAAAATACCGTTCGTCGATGCAAAAGGGTGGTGGCCGGCCTCGAAAATTAGGCGGCGATGGCCTTAATCTGGGCCGACAGGCGCGACAGTTTGCGGGCGACTTGATTGCGGTGAAACACTTTTTTGCGGGCGGCACGCATCATTTCCGGCTGGGCTTCGCGAAAAGCCGCGGTGGCCAGCTCCCTATCGCCACTAGCGATGGCGGCCTCCACCTTTTTGATGAAGGAGCGGACGCGGTTGCGGCGGATGCCGTTAGCCCGTGCGCGGCGCTTGACTTGACGAATACGTTTCTTTGCTGATGTAAGAGTGGCCATCGATTAAATCTTGTTCAAACGCCGGTTCATTCGCCAAATCGCCCTCATCATGCCTTGATTTCCTAAGCAATACCAAGGTGGTGAATGAGCTCATATGGAAGGGCGGCTTATATCGCCGCCGCCGGTTGCCGTCAACCCCGAGACACGAAAGGGTTCATCAATCCGGGCATTCGGTTCCGGCTTGGTTTACTTATCAATGAATTTGGGCTGGCGCTTTTCGGTAAAGGCGGCCATCCCTTCCTTCTGGTCATCGGTGGCGAAGGTGGCGTGAAACAGGCGCCGTTCATAACGGATGCCTTCGGCAAGCAGGGTTTCCTGGGACCGCAAGACCGCCTCTTTCGCCATCATGACGATTGGCCTGGACATCTCTGCAATGGCATCGGCCGTCTTTACTGCCTCGTCAACCAGATCGGCGGCGGCAACGATACGGCTGACCAAGCCGGAGCTCTCGGCTTCCGTGGCCTCCATGATGCGGCCAGTAAGAATCATCTCCATTGCCTTCGACTTGCCGACCAAACGGGTCAGGCGCTGGGTTCCTCCCGCCCCGGGGATCGTGCCGATGGTAATTTCCGGCTGGCCGAATTTGGCGTTATCGGCGGCAAGAATGAAATCGCACATCATGGCGATTTCACAACCGCCGCCCAAGGCGCAGCCGGCGACGGCGGCGATCACCGGCTTACGGCAGGTGGCGATGCGTTCTCAGTCCTTGCTAATGAAATCCTCGCTATAGGCCTCGATAAAGGACTTGTCCCTGATTTCCTTGACATCGGCGCCGGCGGCGAAAACTTTGTCCGAGCCGATAATGACGATAGCACCGATCTCGTCCTCATCCTCGAATTCATCGAGGGCCAGCTTAAGTTCACCGATTAAGGCTACGTTAAGCGCGTTCATCGCTTTCGGGCGGTTAAGCGTGACCAGGCCAACGCGGCCTCTTTTTTCGACAATGATATTCTCGTTTGCCAACTGACCCCTCCTTCAAAACCAAGACGCTATCGGGCCGCCGCGGCGTTTGCCGGCGACAGCGCGAAGCGCACCGTCAGGGCCGGCTTCGCGGCGGCGGAAAATTCTAGTTTCAAGATCTCGTCTTCCCGCTGAAAGGTGCTTTTGCCGCTTTGACGCCAGCCCAGTTGCGGCAGGGTCGAGGTGTAGAATTCAAGCACTTGCCGCCGCGTCACGGTACCGGAAGCGTAGGATTCGACAATCCGGCCCGCCGCCGTATCGAAGACCATGCTTTCCCCTTCAGCTTCACGCAAGCCGTCCATCAGCGGCAAGTCCTCGATGCCGTTAACGAAGGCGATGCCGTTACGGTCCGCTGCCGCCAGCCCCCAACTTCCAATCTGGAAGGTAAGGAGGACGGCGGCCAGGAACGCAGACCGATGCAACAAACGGGACATGAGGCTGGCTATTTAATCACCGTTGACGGGATGAACAATAAAAAGTTGCCCGCCCCGCCTGGACAATTCGCCTGACGCCGGCCGTTTTTGCGATCTCGCAATCGCATCCGGGGCAGGCCAAACCCTGGCGTCCATAGACGGCGAAACGGTGTTGGAAATAGCCGAACCCACCATCGGGCAAACGATGATCGCGAAGGCTCGAACCGCCGACCTTAATGGCTTCCACCAGCACCTCGCGGATGGCGGCGGCGAGGTGCCGCGCCCGCTGGCCCTTGACCGACGCCGCCTTTCTCTTCGGCGATATGCCAGCTCTAAAGAGGCTCTCCGAGGCGTAGATGTTTCCCATCCCGGCGACCACGGCCTGATCCATGATCGCCGTCTTGATGGGAGTTTTCCGCCCATTGAGACATGATTCCAACCACGCCACGCCGAATTCAGCACTCAATGGCTCCGGGCCGAGGCCGGAAAGCGAGGGAAAAAAAGCGAGTTCCGCTTCAGGGACCAAATCCATGAAACCGAAGCGCCGGGGATCCGAGAAACGGATGGTCGCGCCCGCATCGGTTTCGAAGGTTACGTGATCGTGGACATCCTCCGCCGGCGGCGGACCCATGAAAACCTTGAAACGGCCCGACATGCCGAGATGCAAGATCAACACCCAGCCGTCGTCCAGAGTGGCGAGAATGAACTTGCCCCGCCGACCAAGAGCGAGGATGCGCCGCCCGGTCAAACACCGGGCGAAGCCGACAGGCAGGGGAAACCTGAGGTCGGCGCGCCGCTGAAGAACGCGGCTGAGCAGCCTGCCCTCGAGGACGGGGGCAAGGCCCAAACGGACAGTCTCGACTTCGGGCAGCTCGGGCATCAGTGCAAGCTAGCGCATGGGACCGGCTTAGGCTATGGTTCGCCGCCATGCCCCAACCCCCCGACATCAAGCCTCCTTCCCAGCGCCGGCAACCCTCGGGCGCAACCACCCATTTCGGATTCCAGAGTGTCGCCGAGGACGACAAGGCATCACTGGTGGGCGCTGTTTTCGACAGCGTCGCGCCGCGCTACGACCTGATGAACGACCTGATGAGCATAGGCATCCACCGTCTGTGGAAGGCGGCCCTGATGGACCGGCTGTATCCGCGCCCGCGAATGCGGCTTCTTGACGTCGGTGGCGGCACCGGCGATATCGCCACCCGCTTTCGGATGCGTGGCGGCGGTCATGTCACCGTCTTGGATATCAACAAGGAGATGCTTGCCATCGGCCGCGACCGGGCCATCAATCTGGGGCTGTTGGATGGCATCGCCTGGGTCTCGGGTGACGCCGAACGGCTGCCCATGGAAGACTCCTCCGTGGACGCCTACACGACGGCGTTTTGCATTCGCAACGTCACCCATGTGGAACGGGCCTTGCGGGAGGCGAGACGGGTGCTCAGGCCCGGCGGGCAGTTCCTTTGCCTGGAATTCAGCCGGGTGGCGCTGCCGCTCCTGGACCGGCTCTATGATGCCTATTCCTTCCATCTGCTACCGGCCCTGGGGCAGATGGTGGCGGGCGACCGCCAGGCTTACGTCTATTTGGTGGAAAGCATTCGCCGTTTCCCGCCGCGGGAGGCTTTCGCCGCGATGATCGCCGAGGCCGGCCTGGACCGGGTCCAGGCGAGCAACCTTTCCGGCGGCATCGCCGCCATCCATTCGGCTTGGCGAATTTGAGTGGACTAGTGTTCCGTAGCCTCCGCAACGTCATCCGTCTGCTCACCATTGCCCGCATCCTCGCCCGCCATGACGCCTTGTTCCTGCTCGATAAATTGGAGGTGGCGCCGGCGGTAGTGATGGTGGCACGCTGGTTGTCGCGGAAAAAACAACAGGGAAGGCCCGGGCAACGTCTGGCCTGGGCGCTGCACGAAGCCGGTCCCAGCTTCATTAAATTGGGGCAGGCTTTGTCCACCCGCTCGGATCTTTTGGGCGAGGAACTGGCGGCGGACCTGTCGGAACTGCGGGATCGCCTGCCGCCTTTCGGCGGCGCCGAGGCCCGCGCCGCCATTGCCGCCGAATTCAGCAAACCCGTGGACGAAATATTCAGCTCCTTCGACGACGGCGCCATTGCCGCCGCCTCCATTGCCCAGGTTCATTTCGCCGTCACCAAGGACGGCCGGGAAGTGGCGGTCAAAATCCTCCGCCCCGACATCGAGGAAGCCTTCGGACGCGATCTGGATCTGTTTTTCTGGATCGCCGAGACGATGGAAGCGACACGCCCGCAATGGCGTCGCTTGCGACCTGTCGCATCGGTGCGGACCCTGGCCGAAACCGTGGCGATCGAGATGGATCTGCGTTTCGAAGCCGCCGCGGCATGCGAGTTGGCGGAAAACTTTGCCGCCGACGACAGCTTCCGCGTACCGCAAGTGGATTGGGTGCTGACCGCCCGGCGGGTGCTGACGACGGAGCGCATCATCGGCATTTCCTTCGACAACCGTGACGCCATCATCTCCGCCGGACACGATCCGAGCGAAGTCCTGGCGAAGACGGCAACGGCCTTTTTCAGGCAAGTGTTCCGGGACGGTTTTTTCCATGCCGACCTCCACCCTGGCAATATATTCGTTGGCGAGGACGGAAACCTCGCCGCCGTTGATTTCGGCATCATGGGACGGCTGGACCGGAAGACCCGCCGCCATCTCGGCGAGATGCTGTTGAGCTTTCTCAATCGGGATTACCGGCGCGCCGCGAAAATTCATTTCGAGGCCGGATGGGTCCCCGCTCACCAGTCGGTCGACGCCTTCACCCAGGCTTGCCGTTCGATCGCCGAGCCGATCCTGGATAAACCCCAGAACGAAATCTCCATGGCGCGGCTGTTGGGACAGCTTTTCCACATCACCGAAACCTTCGAGATGGAAGCCCAACCGCAACTGCTGCTTTTACAGAAAACCATGCTGGTAGCCGAGGGGACGGGGCGGAAACTTTCGCCGGGAACAAATATGTGGCTCTTGACCCGGCCCTTGATCGAGGGCTGGGTACAAGACGCCTTGGGTCCGGAAGCCAGGCTCGCCGAGGCAGCTTTCGAGATGTCCGAAACCATGCGCCGCCTGCCGCGCCTCCTTGATGACGTCGAGGAAGGCGCCGCCGCCCTCGCCCAAGGCCGCCTTAAGCTGCACCCGGAGACGGTCCGGGCGCTGCGCGGCGAGGCCGGAAAGGGAACGCTTTCGCTGCCCCTATGGGCGGCGGTCCTGATCGCCCTTTTGTTGCTGGTCTTGATTTTTTAACGGCAAAGACAACGCCAACGGGCTTGCAACGGCTGTTGCCGGCGATTAGATTAACCACACGTATTTCTCGTTAAATATTTCCGCTTCGAGCCTGCTTGATTATGGGGAAGTCATGTGCTGAATGGAAAACGCATCCTTCTGATCGTTACGGGTGGCATCGCCGCCTACAAGTGCATGGATGCGATTCGCCGCTTGCGCGCCAAGGGCGCCGCCGTGCGTTGCGTCCTCAGCCAAGGCGGCGCCCAGTTCGTTACCCCCCTGGCGCTCGCCGCGCTTAGCGGCGAGAAGGTTTACGAGAACCTGTTTCAGCTAACCGATGAAAGCAAGATGGGGCATATCCGCCTGTCCCGGGAGGCCGATCTGGTACTGGTGGCGCCGGCTTCGGCCAATTTCCTGGCCAAAATAGCGCATGGCCTAGCCGATGATCTGGCAACCACGGTCTTTCTCGCCACCGATAAACCGGTATTGGCAGCGCCGGCGATGAACATCCGCATGTGGGACAACGCCGCCACGGCCGCCAATCTGGAGTTGCTTTCCCAACGCGGCGTCCATTTCGTTGGCCCCGTGGAAGGGGACATGGCCTGTGGCGAATTCGGTATCGGCCGCATGGCCGAGGCCGACGATATCGTCGCCGCAGTCGAGGATTTTTTTTGCTCCGGCGGCCGGCTCGAAGGCCGGCGCGCTCTGGTCACCAGCGGCCCCACTTTTGAAGCCATCGATCCGATGCGCTATATCGCCAACCGCTCTTCGGGCAAGCAGGGCCATGCCATTGCCGCCGCGCTAGCCAGGCGGGGCGCAGAAACGACCCTGGTGTCAGGGCCCACGCACGAGCCAGATCCACCGAAAGTCAAGGTGGTGCGGGTCGAATCGGCGCGCCAGATGCTGGCCGCTTGCAAGGCCGCACTGCCCGTTGACGCCGCCGTTTGCGCCGCCGCCGTCGCCGACTGGCGGGTAGCCGAAGAGGCGGCGTGTAAAATCAAGAAGACCGGGACGACGGCGCCGGTACTCGCCCTGACCGAGAACCCGGACATCCTGAGCGCCATCAGCAAGCCCGGCAACCGCCGTCCGCGCCTGGTCGTTGGTTTCGCCGCCGAAACCAACAAGGTGATCGACAACGCCCTGGCCAAACGGCAAGCCAAGGGCTGCGACTGGATCGTTGCCAACGATGTTTCACCCGGCACCGGCGTCATGGGCGGCAACGCCAACACCGTCCACTTGATTACCACGGGCGGCGTCGAAAACTGGCCCCGGATGAGCAAGCCGGCGGTGGCCGAGCGCTTGACAGAGCGTATTTCCGAGCTCCTGGAGGCGGCGTCGTGAACGGCATCGAGATCGCCGTCCGCCGACTTGAGCATGGGGCCGGCCTCGACTTGCCAGCGCCAGCCACCGAGCAGAGCGCCGGCGTCGACCTGCTGGCGGCCGTTAACGGACCGGTGGTCCTCGAACCCGGTGCCCGCGCCGTCATTCCATCCGGCATCGCCATTGCATTGCCGCCCGGCTTCGAGGCGCAGATCCGGCCACGTTCGGGCCTGGCGGCAGAACACGGGATCACGGTGCTCAACGCACCGGGCACCATCGACGCCGACTATCGTGGCGAAATCGGCATCATCATGGCCAATCTAGGCGACGCAGCCTTCGCAGTCGAGCGCGGCATGCGGATTGCCCAGATGGTGGTCGCCCCGGTCCGCGCCTTCGCCTGGGTCGAGACCGGCAGTTTGAGTGCAAGCGCCCGCGGCGGCGGTTTCGGCTCAACGGGAACGGACGGAAAAGGCTGAGCCGCCATGCTTCGCCTGTCAAAAAAAATGCTCTTCGCCATCGAGGCGGTTCTCGACATCGCCTTTCACGCCGGCAGCCTGCCGGTACAAAGCCGAACGATCACGCGGCGTCATGGCATTCCGCGCCGCTACCTGGAACAGGCCCTGCAGCATCTGGTTCGCGAAGGCGTGCTGATCGGCGTCCGCGGCCCCAAGGGCGGCTATCGCCTGGCGCGCGAGCGCCGCCGCATCACCGTCGGCGACATCGTCCGCGTCATCCGCAAGATGGAAATCGGTAACGACCCGGCGCGGGAAGATAGCGCCGGTTCCGAACTGGGACGAAAAGTGGTGCGTACGCTCTGGCAGGAGCTACAGGATGAAATCATCAAAAAACTTGATGACATCACCATCGACGATATGTGCAACCGCGCCCACGACGCCAAAATCATCAGCGAGGGACGCAGCAATCTGGATTTTTCAATCTAAGACGGATTGAACCTCTCCAAATCCCGCATTATTCTTGTGAAATACCAGCGGCGCCATTGGCGCCGCCGGATTCCATAAAAGAGATAATGAAAAAGAGCATAAGCAGGCCAAGGAGGCCTTTTCGTAATGAATGAACAAGAGACAATAACCGCCGCCTCGGTACAACTGGGCCGCCTTTATGGCAGCATCCTGGAGACCATCGGCTCAACGCCCTTGGTACGCTTGCAAAGACTAACCAACGAAACTGGTTGCAAGGCCGGCATCCTCGGCAAATGCGAGTTTTTCAATCCCCTGGGCTCGGTTAAGGACCGCATCGGCCTGGCCATGATCGAAGCCGCCGAGAACGACGGCAGGCTTGGCCCCCAGGCGGTCTTGGTCGAGCCGACCTCGGGCAACACCGGCATCGCCCTGGCCTTTGTCTGCGCCGCCAAGGGATACCAGCTGATCTTGACGATGCCGGAAAGCATGTCGCTGGAACGCCGCAAGATGTTGGTTCTGCTCGGCGCCGAGATTGAATTGACGCCGAAGGAGAAAGGCATGCCCGGGGCCATCAACCGCGCAGAGGAACTGACCAGGGAAATTCCCGGAGCCGTCCTTTTGCAACAGTTCGCCAATCCCGCCAACCCTGAAATCCACCGCCAGACCACGGCCGAGGAAATCTGGCGCGACACCGGCGGCAAGGTTGACGTGGTGGTCAGCGGCGTCGGCACCGGAGGAACGCTGACCGGCATCGGCGAAGTTCTCAAACCCCGCCGCCCCGACCTCAAGATGATCGCCGTCGAGCCAGAGAACTCTCCGGTGCTGTCGGGAGGCATCCCCGGACCCCACATGATTCAGGGCATCGGCGCCGGCTTCGTTCCGGACGTGCTGAACGTCGGCATGATCGACGAAATTCTCAAAATCAGCAACGAAACCGCTTTCGCCATGAGCCGCAAAGCGGCCCGGCTCGAAGGCCTGCCCGCCGGCATTTCGTCGGGCGCCGCCCTGGCGGCGGCCCTGGAGGTTGGTCAGCGTCCGGGAATGGAAGGCAAGATGATCGTTGTCGTCCTGCCCTCTTTCGCCGAGCGTTATCTGTCGACAGCGCTTTTCGATGGTTTGGGAAAGGAGTGACCGGCTCCGGCTTCTTAGGTTGCGGATGTATGAACCTCGATGAAGACCAGATCAAGCGCTATGCCCGTCACATTCTGCTCAGGGAAGTGGGCGGCGAGGGTCAGGCAAAACTGTTGAATTCGAAGGTCCTGGTTATCGGCGCCGGCGGGCTCGGATCACCGGTTTTGCTTTATCTCGCCGCCGCCGGCATCGGCACCATCGGCGTCATTGACGACGACGCCGTCGATCTCTCCAACCTGCAACGGCAAGTGGTCCATGCCACGCGGTCCATCGGCGAACCGAAAGTGGAAAGCGCGCGCAAGACCATTGCCGCCATCAATCCGGAAGTCACCTTCATCGCTTACAACAAACGCCTCACCGCCACTAACGCTCTCGACCTGATTTCCAAATACGACCTGATCGCCGATGGCAGCGACAACTTCGCCACCCGGTTCCTTGTCAACGATGCCTGTTATTTCGTCCGCCGTCCCCTGGTTTCCGCCGCCATCCTCAGGTTTGACGGACAGATATACACCTTCAAGGCCTACCAGGATGGGGATAATCCCTGCTATCGCTGCCTGTTCCGCGAACCGCCGCCTCCTGGGCAAATCCCCACCTGCGCCGAGGCCGGCGTGCTTGGCGCCTTTTGCGGCACGGTCGGCTCCTTGCAGGCCACCGAAATCATCAAAGAGCTGTTGGGCATCGGCGAAAGCCTCGCCGGTTCCTTGCTCATCATCGACGCCCTGGCATGCACATTCCGCAAAATTACCATCAAACCGGACGCGGATTGCCCGCTATGCGGCGAAACGCCTAAAATCAAGGACCTTTCCATCCATGAGTAGTGAGCAATCCTCGCCTCCTGACAAGCTGTCCATCGTCGTCTTTTCCGGCAATTTCGACAAAGTCCACTATGCCTTGGTCTTGGCCGCCGCCGCCGCCGCCATCGGCACGCCGGTGACGTTGTTTTTCACCATGGGGGCCTGCCGGGCGCTGCAACGGCCCGCCGACGAGGGAACGCCGGCCTGGCGGTCGATGCCGCTTAGCGGCGGCGACGGCAACGGTGGCGAAATGGATGACGGTTTTGCCGCCCGCGCCGTCGCTACTTTTGAGGAGCTGCTCGCCTCTTGCGTCGCCATGGAAGTCCGCTTCCTGGTTTGCGAGATGGGCCTTCGGGCGATGGGCCTCGAGCGAGAGGCTTTGCGCGATGATGTCCCAGTCGAGGCTGGCGGCGTCGTCACCTTCCTCAACGACGCTTCCGGCGACGGCGCCATGCTGTTTATCTGATCAGGTGGCTTCCGTCCCGCAGCTTTTCCGTCATCTCTCCCGGCCGGCCATCGGCAATGGCTACCCCATCCACCATGAGCAACGGCCGGATCGCCAGGCTGTTGGTGATGAAGGCTTCCGAAGCGCGGCTGAAATCCCCGCGCCCCAGCGAACGTTCCTCCGCCCCGAGGCGGCCGATGACCTCGGCCCGCATAATTCCCGGCAGTGCGCCGTCGGCGACGGGCGGCGTCAACGCCCGGCCCTCAATCACCAAGAACAGGTTGGCGGCGGCGGTTTCGGCTATGTTGCCAGCGGTGTTCAATAAAATCGCCTCGTCGGCACCACGCTTGCCGGCCTCAATGCGGGCGAGGACATTGTCCAGATAGTTGATGCATTTGCAGCGGCTTAGCGGCGAATGCTCGTTACGGCGGGTGGTAACAGCGATGATCGCGCCGACCGGCGAAAGCAGCAGGCCGTCCGCCGCCTCGGCGGTAATCAACAACGTCGGCCGGAGCCGGTCGGGAGGTAGCAGTCCGCGCCGGGCGGGCCCTCGGGTGAGGGTCAGGCGGAGAACGCCGTCACTGATGGCATTGGCTGACAATGTTTCCTCCATGGCGGTGGCCAGCGCCGCCTCGGGTATTGGCACCGACATGCCGAGCACCGCCGCGCCGGCCTTGAGCCTGGCCAGATGGGCGGCCAGCCGGAGCGACGCGCCGTCCCTGGCGAGAATCGTCTCGAACAGGCCGTCGCCCAGGGTCAAGCCACGGTCGGTGGGATCGATGCGGGCTTCCGAGGCGGCCATCAGTCTACCGTTCAGATGGACCAGCATCAGTATGCTCCCTTGCCGTCGAGACAGGCCAACAGGGCGCCGATCTTGGTGATGGCCTCGTCGTATTCCGCCGCCGGGTCGGAATCGGCGACGATGCCGCCTCCCGCCTGGGCAACGGCGGTGCCGTTCTTCACGGTCACCGTGCGAATGACTATGTTGGATTCCATGGTGCCGTTGAAACCGAGCCAGGCTATGGAGCCGCAATAGGGGCCGCGCCGCGCCGGCTCCAGTTCGGTAATGATTTCCATGGCGCGGATCTTGGGCGCGCCGGTAACCGAACCGCCGGGAAAGGTAGCGGCGAGAAGGTCCACCGCGCCACAGCCCGGCGCCAGCCGCCCGCGCACCTCCGAGACCAGGTGATGGACATTGGCGAAACTCTCCAGCTTGAATAGGTCGGTGACCCGTACGCTGCCCAAGATGCAAACCCGCGACAGGTCGTTGCGCAAAAGATCGACGATCATCAGGTTCTCGGCCCGGTCCTTTTCGCTGGCCCGAAGGCCGGCTGCCAGCTTGCGGTCTTCTTCAGGCGTTTGCCCCCGCGGCCGGGTTCCCTTGATCGGCCGGGTCTCCACGCCACCGTTGGTGCCGAGACGCAAGAACCGTTCCGGCGAGGCCGAAACGACAGCGCCGCCCTCGCCGCAGGCGAGATAAGCGGCGAATGGCGCCGGACTGAGGGCGCGCAAGCGGCGGTAGAGCATGAATGGATGCAGCCCGGCGGGGATTTCCCCTAGGAACCGCTGGCTCAGATTGGCCTGGAAGATATCGCCGGCAAAAATGTAATCGATCACCTTGGCCACCGACCTTTCATAAGCGGATCGGGCTATTTCCGCCCGCCAAGCGCCCCGCGCCGTCCACTCGACATCGTTTAGCGGGGGCGCCGAGAGGATGCGCTCGGCCATAGCGGCGGCGCGGGCGGCGGCGGGCCGGCGCCGGGACGGCGGGCCGCCGCCGGCAAAGTCGCTGGCAATGACCCAGGCGCGCCTCTCCTTGGCGTCGAAAGAGGCGATGGTGTCGTAAAGTCCAATCACCATGTCCGGGAAATCCAGGTCATTCGGCGCCGGCTTCGGCAATCGCTCCAGGTGCCGGCCCAGTTCGTAGCCCAGGATGCCGACGGCGCCGGTCTGAAAAGGCGGCAGGCCGGTTTCCGCCGGCAGGCGGTAGCGCCGCATCTCGCGGCTTAACAATTCAAACGGATCGCCGGCGGTAGCGATACTGTCGATTTTGGCGCCGCCGCCGGCGGTGATCACTCGGAAGGGATCGGCGGCGATGTAAGAGTAACGCCCCCGCCCTCCGATTTCGGCGGCGCTGTCCAAAAAAGCCGCCACCGGATCGCCGGCGAAAGGCGCGAAAGCGGCGACCGGGTCTTGGTAGGGAATAGGTTGGACACTGAGCGCATCTGCCATGACAACAATCCAAAATTTCGCCGCCGCCAGCCCGCTTCCCTGAACGGCCATTGACATGGATAACAGTTTTTCCTGTTCGATGCCGTGCAAAGCTTGGCCGGAACGACGGTTTTTCTCAAGCTCTTTGCCGACGGCAAGGCCACAGTCCATGAGCGTTGACGCGGCGCTTCCTCCCTTTCACACTCACGCTCATGTTTACCTTTGGCATCGCCAGCGGCGAGCAGGGCTTTGACCCGTTGCTCCTGCTGCTTATTGCCTTGGCCCTCGAAGCCTACGTCGGTGAGGCCAGCTTGTTGGTAAGAGCGGGGTGGCATCCCACCAACGCCATCGGCGCTTTGATCCACGCCCTGGACCGCAAGCTCAACCGCGAGCACCGCAGCGAGCTTGACCGCGGTCCTGGTGACGGTGGTCGGAGCCGGCCTTTCCTTGGCTCTCAGCTGGGCTGTTGCCTGGCTCAGCCAGAACCATGCCTTTGGCTGGATTAGGGGTAACCGTCCCCTTAAAAGGCGGCAAGAACGGCTCTCAACGGATCGGCCTTGCCGTTGGAATGTTTATTCTCCAAAACGATGGCGTTGGGGGTGGCGCCGGCACCGTAGAAGGCTTCGTTGAGGTCCTTGCGCCGTGCCAGAACCGCGCCTTCCAGGGAAGCGCCGCCGAAAACGCCAAGTTTCGAGTTTGCGAAGGCAAGTACATCGGTGCCCAAGTTGGCGGTGGTCGAGGCTTCCATGCCCACGCCGATCAGACCGACGGTAATGCCGACATCGGCGCCGAGCTTGCCCTGGTGGTCTAAAATAGCCCGTATGGCCTTGTCGCTACGGATCACCAGAACGATCTCGGTGTCCTGAAGACCGGCCTGAATGCCGAAGCTGGCGGCACCCAAGGTATAAAAAACGGGATATCCCCATTTGCCGTCGCCGGCGCGGGCGATGAGAACGCCGTTACCCGCCTCGGCGCCAACAAAGAACCCGGCCTTGATCACCGTCGGCAAGACGACGACGGCCTTGGCGCCGGGGATGTGCCGGGCGAATTCCTTGAGCTCCGGGAAATCCTTGAAACGCTCGACAGTCTCCGTCGCCCGATTCACCAGGTTGCGCGCCACCGTTACCGGGTCTTGGCGAAATTCAGCACAGGAGGTAAGCCAAAAAACGCCGATGAGAACGACGGCCGAAAAGATTGATTTATGGTGCATGATTTCCGCCCCTCGGTGTTATCGCGGAAGACCCCACGGGCGATCCTAGCCGATGGCAGCTTTCCCTGTACAGGCAGATAAAATGAAAAAATCTATTCCCCCTGCTGCAACAAAAGCCCCCTTTCGCGGGCGGTGTGAAACATGAACAGAAAGAAAGCGCAAGACAATGCTAGGTAGACCAGGTTCAAGGCGACGGCGGCACCGAAAAAATCGACACGGAACACCTGCTCGAAAAGAACTCCACGCATGCCCTCGAAAACATAAGCCGACGGCAATGCCCAGGCCACCGGCTGCAACCAGCCGGGCAGGGTGGCGATTGGGTAGTAGATGCCGCTGACCGGGCCGACCAGAAAGATGCCGAGCCAGCAAAGCGATTCCGCCCCCATCCCGAAACGCAATACCAGCGCCGAAACCACAAGTCCGACGCTCCAACCCATGATCAGCAGATTGGCGAAAAAGGCGATCAACGGCGGCCCCAGTTGAAACACCCAGACATCATAAAAGGGCATGGCCAAAAAGGCCGCCGGAGTGACGCTGATGATTGTGCGGATGAAGCTCATGATCATCAGCGAGGAAACCAACTCGCAAGGACGCAAGGGGCTGACGAATAGCTGACCCAGGTTGCGCGACCATATTTCCTCGATGAACGAAAGAGCGACCCCAAGGTTGGACCGGAACAGCACGTCCCAGAGCAGGACCGCGCTGATCAGGACCGCCGCCGCTTGCGCCACCCATGTCGAGTGCTCGAGGAAGAAAGTGGTGATGAACCCCCACAGCAGCATTTGGATCGTCGGCCAATAGGCGAGCTCAAGCAGCCGCGGCCATGACCGCCGCAATACATAAAGATGCCTGAGCAACAGAGCCGCGACCCGCCGCCATGAGAATACTTCGCGGGCGGCGATGATGTCCAATGCGCCGCTCACCGCGCCACCGCCGAGAAGCCTTCCCCGGCGCCTCCCGGCTTGCGGGCGATGCTAAGGAACACCTCTTCCAGGTTATCTTTTCCACGGCGTCCAATTAGTTCCGCCGGCGTTCCCCGCTCGACAATACGGCCATCACGCATGAACATGATATGATCGCAAAGCCGCTCAACCTCGGCCATGTTGTGCGAAGCCAAAATGATGGTCGCCCCGGTGCGCCGCCGCCAGCTTTCCAGGTAAGCGCGCACCCAGTCGGCGGTTTCGGGATCGAGGGACGCGGTCGGCTCGTCGAGCAGCAACAAGCGAGGCCTGTTGAGGAGCGCCTTGGCCAGCGCCACCCGCGTTTTTTGGCCGGCCGAAAGTTCACCCGTCGGCCGGTTGAGGAATGGGGTGATTTCCAGGTCCCGGGCGAGCGCCCGCAGCCGTTCCGCTATTCGGTCAAGGCCATAGAGATGGGCATAGACGGTCAGGTTCTCGGCGACGCTCAGACGACGCGGCAGGTCCACATAAGGAGACGAGAAGTTCATCCGCCCAAGAACCCGATGGCGGTGCCGGAGAATATTCTCGCCAAACACACTGACCGTACCCGAAGTCGGCAAAAGCAAGCCCAATAAAATGGATAGTGTCGTCGTCTTGCCGGCGCCATTGCCGCCGACGAGTGCCGTCGTTGACAAAGGAGGAACTTCAAAAGAGATTTTCTCGACGGCCCAGGCCTCGCCGAAACGTTTAGCCAGGTCCTCGACAACGACAACGGGGGAAGCGGTGACTTTTGTCATGAATTCTCCGCCTTCTTAAAAGATAAAGGCGTTTATTCCATTTCCTCTTCTTCGCTTGCGCTGCGCTCCATCCGCCGTTTCAACCGCAACAGTTCCCGCCTGCGGATATCCTTGGCGATCAGATTCTCGACCGTTTCATGGCCAGCCGTTGCCACGGCGCTACCGGTTTCGGCCATCGTTAACCTGCTGAGTTTTCGCCTAGTACAATCTTACCAGTAAACGTAAGGGACAAACCGTTAACCAGACTTAAACGTCCGACCATAATCTCGCGGACACCGAACCGGCGCAGCGGCGGCCGGAACATCGCCTTGATCACGCCAGGACTCATCATATTCCTGGTGTCCCGGCGTTTACATATGATACTCGAATAGATGCCATATATTGAGGCCCAGGTCAGCCAAATTGTACCCCGACGACGGTCTTGCAAGGTTGCTTTTGGGCAGCGGGACACCTGAATGGCGCGCCAACAAGAAAACTCCGGCTTGGCCTCGAACGGCGGCGGTTTCAACAAACCGCCGCGGGCCCCCGAAGGCAGCCGTATTTACGCCGTCGGCGATATCCATGGCCGCGCCGATCTTCTGGCCCCTTTGCTCGACCGCATCCGCGACGATGCCGAGAGCGCGGCGGAGCTGCGTAAGATATTGATTTATCTAGGTGATTACATCGACCGTGGCGCCGATTCCTTTGCCGTCACCGAAACCGTAATCAGCGAAACGCCAAAAGGGTTTGAGACCGTCCACCTGAAAGGCAACCACGAGGACTTTCTCCTACATTTCGTCGACGATGGCTCTTTGGGCAATTCATGGATGATTAACGGCGGCAAGGCTACCCTGCTGAGCTACGGCGTTGACTTACGCGGCCACCCTTTTCCCCAAGACCTGGCAGAGGCGCGCCGTGACTTTTTAAGCATGCTCCCCAGGAACCATCTGAACTTCTACCAGGGCCTGAAGACATCGCATTTGGAAGGCGATTATTTGTTCGTTCACGCTGGCCTGATGCCCGGCGTTCCCATCGACGATCAAGATGAGTTCGACCTGATGTGGATTCGCGGAAAATTCCTGGATTCAGGTATAGACTTCGGCCCGATGGTCGTCCACGGCCATTCCATCCGCCCCCTACCCGAGGTCCGCGGCAACCGCATCGGCATCGATACCGGCGCTTTCCGTACCGGCCGCCTAACCTGCCTGGTGCTGGAAAACGACAGCCAGCGGTTCTTGCATACCTAACATTTGACCTTGGTAGCCCCTCCCGGCAATGGTAGGTTCGCCGCGCTGTTGCTTGATGTGCAAGGATCCCACGAACATGGCTAAACGTGTCTTGGTGACGGGAGGAGCCGGTTTTCTCGGTGTGCACCTATGCGAGAAGTTGCTTGCCCTTGGTCATGACCTTCTCTGCGTCGACAACTTCTTCACCGGAGACAAGAACAATATTATCCACCTGCTAGATGAGCCGCATTTCGAACTCTTGCGGCACGACATCACTTTCTCGCTCTACGTGGAGGTGGATGAAATCTACAACTTGGCTTGTCCGGCCTCGCCCATCCACTACCAGTACGACCCCGTTCAGACCACCAAGACCAGCGTCCACGGCGCCATCAATATGCTGGGTCTGGCCAAACGCACCAGCGCCAAAATTCTCCAGGCCTCGACCAGCGAGGTCTACGGCGACCCGGCAGTTCACCCGCAACCGGAAACCTATCGGGGCAACGTTAACCCCATCGGCCCGCGCGCCTGTTACGACGAGGGCAAACGCTGCGCCGAAACCATGTTCTTCGATTACCAGCGCCAACACGGCCTCAACATCCGCATCGCGCGAATCTTCAACACTTACGGTCCGCGCATGCGGCCCGACGACGGGCGGGTGGTTTCCAACTTCATCGTCCGGGCCCTGAACGGCGAGCCGCTCACCCTTTACGGCGACGGCTCGCAAACGCGATCTTTCTGTTACGTCGACGACCTGGTGGATGGCTTGGTCCGCCTGATGGAGGCGCCGGATGGCATCACCGGGCCGGTGAACCTGGGCAATCCGGAGGAATTCTCGATTCGCCAACTGGCCGAGACGGTGCTCCGCCTGACCGGCTCCCGGTCGTCCCTCGAAGAAGCACCCCTGCCAGAGGACGACCCCATCCAGCGTTGCCCAGATATCCGTCTCGCCAAGGAGAAACTGGAATGGTGCCCGGCCATCAAACTGCAAGACGGCTTGGAGATAACCATCGCCTATTTCAAGAAACTGTTGTTTTCGACGGCTCCGAAATCATCAGGCTAGAAAATTTTTAAGATTGGCCGGCGTCAGCCCACGCCGCCGCATAAACCTTTCTTGCCCAGCCGCGCAAGCCTCTTTCGCCGCCAGAGCCACTTGCCCCACCGCCCCACAACCAGTCGCGGAAGGGCACGTCGAAGCCGGTTTTCGGACGATTGAACAGGGCTGCCGGCAAAGGCCGGGCCGGGGTCGCCGCCATCGCCCGCTTGTCGGGGCCGCCCGGCCGGCCGATCACCGGGGCCAGCCGGCGGAACAGAGTCTCGTCGACGAAAGGCACGCGGATTTCCACGCCATGCGCCATGCCGGCCCAATCGGCGTCACGCAGCAACTGGTTGCGCATGTACCAAACCGCCTCCATCGCCGCCACCTTGCGCCGTGGTTCGGTAATGGCCTTTTGGCAGTCATCGAGTCTGATAAGGGGTTCCAGCTGCCGCCAGCCATCGCGCGCCATGTCGGCATCCAGCACTTGCGGCAGTTCCCAGGGCAGGAAAAGACCGCGGCGCAAAAGGTAAGCGTCACCGTAGCGGCTACCCAGTTCCAACAATCCGGCGACCTTGGGCGGCAACAGACGCCCGGCGAAAGGTGCGGTGACAGCACGCCAGGCCGGAGCGAAGGCGCTCCGCCCCGGCAGGGACCCCAATATAGACACCAGCTTGGGGATCTGGCGGAAACTGTCGTAACCGCAAAAAATTTCGTCGCCGCCAAGACCCGAAAGGGCCACCTTGAGGCCCATGCTGGCGGCCGTCTTGGCAACGAAGTAGACATTGACGCCATCAATTGTGGGCTGGTCCATGGCTTTTAGCATATCGCCAAGGTCGTGGTGGAATTCCATCCCCGCCACCCATTCGGTTTTGTGGCGGCTGGCAAAGACGCGGGCAACTTCTTCGGCCAGCGGCGCCTCGTCCCTAGCGCCGCCCCGGTACTCTTCGAAGGCCAAGGTCAAGGTTTCGAGTCCATCACCGCGTGTTTCCGAGGCAAGGGCGGTAATGGTCGCCGAATCCAACCCCGAGGAGAGGAAGATGCCGACCGGAACGTCGGCGATGAGATGATGGCTGACGCTGTCCTTGAGGACGTCGCGCAAATCACCGGCGCCGGCACTGGTGGCGTCGGTCTCGGCGAGAACGGCGGAGGGATCGAAAAAATGCTCTAGACGCCGCCCGCCACATTCGTCGATCCACAGAGTCGAGCCCGCCGGCAGGGCACGGATATCGGCAAAGAGGGTGTGCGGCTCGGGCAGGTAACCGAACAGGAAGAAGCCCACATGCCCGGCCGCGTCGGCACCCTTGCCGGCGCCGCCACCCGCCGTCAGCGCCTTGACTTGCGAGGCGGCGCGCAGTGTCGAGCCATCGTCGGCATAATAAAGGGGTTTGACCCCGAAGGGATCGCGGGCCAAGAGCAGCCCGCGGCGTTCCTCGTCCCAAAGCGCGAAGGCGTACATGCCGCGCAAACGACGCACCATCCCGGCCCCCTCTTCCTGATAGAGGCGCAACAGCACTTCCGTGTCCGATTCGGTGGTAAAGCGGTGACCTTTGTCTTCCAGTTGCCGGCGCAAGGCGGGAAAATTGTAGATCTCGCCGTTATAGGAAATACGGTAGCGGCCGCTGTCCAATTGCATGGGCTGGGCCGCGGCGTCGGAAAGATCGATAATGGCCAACCGCCGATGCGCCATGCCGGCACGGCCGTCGCCAGCAAGCCAAAGCCCCTCGCCATCAGGGCCGCGGGCACGCATCGCATTGCCCATAACGGCAAGTTCTCTGCCGTCGACTCCCGGCGCGTTGGCTCCATAGGCGAATATGGCGGCGACGCCACACATGGACCTATTCATACTCGCTTGCGGATACTTCACGCCAATAAAAGCTGAGTGGTTAATTTGAATAGACCCGCGCCGTGCTATTCTCGCACCATGCCGCTGGCCAACCTCATCACCCGCTTCGCGCCAAGCCCCACTGGTCATCTGCATCTGGGTCACGCCCTGGCAGCGTTATTCGCCGCCAGGGCGGCCAAGCAAGCGGGCGGCCGTTTTCTGCTGCGTATTGAAGATATCGACGCCACGCGCTGCCGGCAGGCTTTCGAAAAGGCTATCCATGAAGACCTTCGCTGGTTGGAGCTGCAATGGGAGAGCCCTGTCAGGCGTCAATCGGAGCATATGAACGATTACGCCGCCGCCCTCGATAAATTGGCCGCCTTGGACGTCCTCTACCCCTGTTTTTGTACCCGCAAGGAAATCCGTGTAGAGATTGCCGCCGCCGGCAACGCCCCGCATGGCCCCGATGGCCACCTCTATCCCGGCACCTGCCGCGGGATCGACAAGCAGGTCCGCGAGGAACGGGTGAAAACGGGTCTCTCTTATGCCTTGCGCCTGGATGTGGAGAAAGCAACGGCGCTAACCGGAGAGCTGGACTGGAGCGATGCCGAGGCGGGTGCCGTTGCCGCAAAACCGCATATCTTCGGCGACGTGGTGCTGGCCCGTAAGGATACGCCGACAAGCTATCACCTGGCGGCCACCCTTGACGACCACTTGCAGGGAGTAAGCTTGGTGACCCGCGGCGAGGACTTGTTCCCGGCCACCCACATCCACCGCCTTTTGCAGGCTCTGTTGGATCTGGACAGGCCGGCCTATCACCATCATCGATTGCTCGCCAACGAGGCCGGCCAGCGCCTTTGCAAGCGGGACAAGGCGTTGAGCCTGCGGGCTTTACGCGAGGCCGGGAAAAGTCCGGAAGAGGTACGGCGGATGGCCGAGTTTTAGAGCATCCCAAGATTGCTCGGCACCGGACCGCTTCCCCCTGATCAGGCCTTGCTCTCCTCGTACTTTTCCTCAAGACAGTCCATGCCACGGTCCCAGACGTATTTTCCGGCGACCGCGGCGGTAAAAGCGGTGGCCAGGGAAACCACCAAACCGCCACCGACGACACCCATGGCAAAGGCGCTAAAGGCAGTGGCCGCGCCAGCACCCGTCGCTTCCTTGACCGTACTGGCCGCCACTTGTCTGGGGTCTACCTCGCCACGTTCTTTTGCCTTGAGACCTTGCACAAGAACGCCGGCTCCGCCGACGATACTACCGAGCACCCCGATACCGGGGACGCTTTTAGCCAAGAACAGGGCAAGTTGAAAAGCCATGATGTCCTCCCTTGGTTAAACCGATATCTCTCGCAAAAGCTTTCAGAACGATGGTTATTCTACCTTCACGGCATGATCAAGGATAGCTGGTTTGTCCCGCTACGCTAGTGGCCCACAATCATCCGTGAAGGCCCCGGACCAACTCGACATAATCGGCATGGTCGGGTTCGATAAAACCGTGGCGGATCAGGAAATCAATAACCACCAGGGAGCAATTGAACTTGAATTCATCCGTATCACGCACTGTCTCGATCACTTGTTCAATCGGCCACAAGTAGAATTCAGAGATTTCCCCGTCGTTGTTGACCGGCTCGAAATCGGCGGGCAACTCAAGGTCGAAATTGAACAACAGATCGCGGCGCAAACCCTCGGGACGCTCCATGCAATAAGATGTCCCGCCGACGGCAATCGCCTTGCCCGCCAGCTCGGCGGGGATGGAGGCCTCCTCGGCGCTTTCCTTGATCAGATTTTGGCGCAAGGAAAGGCCCGCCGGTTGCCCGCCGGCGACGATCTGATCGAGCTTGCCCGGCGCCAACATCCTGTCAAGGCCGCGTCGGCCAATCCACATTTTCATGCCGGTGCCAGCGCCGGTGAAGCCGTTCATATGGACTCCGTAAGCCCGCACCCCGAATAGGGCCACCGCCGCCCGCTCCATATGGAACAGCGCCGGCGACTTGAATGACGTTGCCACGGGATATTTTTCTTCACGCCAGCCTCGGATGACCTGCCGTTCGGCCAACGCTCTCAACACCCTATCCACGGCCTTGGTCCGTTGCTCGAAACCGTTTAAATCAGGGGCCAGTTCGATGCCATCTCCGGAAACGGAAAAGACGTCCGGGAAGTTCCCGAGAACGGCGGCGAAATCATCTTTGACTTGCCCGACCTCGTTGCCATCGACGCGAAAAGTCCGGTAACGGGAGATTCTGGGGGGGGCACAAGCGGCAATACGGTCAATAAAGCTCAAGAAATGTCTCCCGGAGCGCCGAAGAACGGGCCAGCGATTTCATGCGCCATATCAAGAATGCCAATGACTTGGGCATTCAAAGACTGCTTAGGGTCGCCAAACACGACGATATCCTCGTGCTCCTCAAAATCGCCGAGAGTGACAAAATCACGTTGAACAAATTTTATGGCAACATGACCGAAACTTTAAAAAAGATGATTGCCGAGGATTTGGACTTTCAGTTCAGCAACGATGTCCCTGGCGCCGCCATCAAGGAGGCCATCAACCGCCTCGCCAAGATTGCCAAGGACCTGGAGGACGAAGGAACCCTAATCTATGGAAATGTCACAACGAGGCAAGTCACCCACGGTGCCGAAGAAGATTGACGCCGCCCATGCTCGCCGGGCGGGCCAGCGCCGCGGTGGCCGGCTGATGGCTTGCCGATGTTCTAGCCTCCTTGGTGCTAATGACATAAGCCCTGGCGCAATGCTCGGCGCAATAGGGTTTGCCTTCCACCGCCGGCTGGCCACAGAAATGGAACTCATCCTTCTGCGGATCGCCATGCGGCCAACTGCACATGCCGAAAGTCAACTGTTCCAGGCTGATGACCTCGGCGCCCGGCGGCTTCTTATCATTGACGGCTTTGCGAACGGAAGGGCTGCGTTTGGGCAGGCCCATACGGTTGGCCTTGCCAATTATGGCATTCTTGGTGAAACCCAAACGGCGACCGATTTCGCGGCATGGGAGACCGTCGTTCCACAAGGCGATAAGAGCGCTGACATGCACTGGAGTCCAATTCACTGTCATTTCCCGATTGCGGCACGCAATACTCGGCGGTGCCAACGGATGGAGAAAATTCCCCGTTCCGGACAAGCCGGCAGAAGACCGATGCACTCAAGGCATCAAAGCTTTTGCCTTGCCAACGTTTCGCGAGCCCCCTTCCTTTCTTTTTTTGGCTATTTCCAAACCCCAGGGTCGGACAGATTTCTACTATATCTGCTATTACAATGCAAGCATTCTACAATATATAGGAAAGGAATAAGGGGGGGGGGTGTGGTTTTCAGGCGGGAAACTTTTCACACTTGCGTGGAAAACACCGCGCTGCCTCGGCTTTCACGGTTTATATTTTGGCGACAGATTCTTAGAGAGACAGTGCGAGCATCGACACAAAATGCTAATATAGGTATAATATCCTTATTTAATAATTTACACTAATATGTTCCTAGTGCAAAAAATACTGCTTTATATGAACATGTTCCCATGTTCACTCATTCGGACATTTGGCGGGCCATAGACCGTTTGGCTCGGGAACACGGATTTTCCGCCTCCGGACTCGCCAAGAAGGCCGGCCTCGACCCCACCACCTTCAATATAGAGTAAACGCATCACTCGCGAAGGCAAGCCGCGCTGGCCCAGCACCGAGAGCGTTTCAAAAACCCTCAAGGCCACGAAAGCCACGCTGGGAGAGTTTATTTCCTATATCGATGGCGGCGAGAACATCGGGGTTTACCGCAACATGCCGCTGATCGGATTTGCCCAGGCGGGAGGGGGGAAATACTTCAACGCCACTGGCCACCCGGCGAGCACCTCCTGGGACGAGATTCCCTTCCCGGCCCTTGGCGACCCTCATGCCTACGCTTTGGAGATCAGCGACGGCAGCATGGAACCGGTTTACCGGGATGGTGACATTATGGTCGTTTCGCCTTTTGCCAACATCCGCCGCGGCGACCGCGTGCTGGTGAGGACCACTGGCGGTGAAATAATGGCCAAGCAGCTGCAGCGGCGTTCAGCCCGCAAGGTTGATCTCCTGTCGTTCAATTCACTCGACGGCGATCGCACCTTGAACGTCGAAGAAGTCGAGTGGATGTCTCGTATCGTTTGGGCCAGCCAGTAATCCAGGGGCTTCTTTCAGCCCTTCCTTAAAACGCCGCCGACCAGATCAGGCGCTTAAATCCTCTCCAGCGACGGCGCGGCGGATCAAGGTGATGGTCTCGTCGATCCCGTAAATAGCGATGAACGTACCCATGCGCGGCCCTTGGCTTTGTCCCAAAAGAATCTCGTAGAGCGCCCGGAACCAGGATTTAAGGTCGGCGAAGGAATGGCGTTTGCCGACCTCGTAGACCTCGCTTTGGATGGTTTCGGCGGCAGCGTCCCGGGGCAGGGATTGCAGGACCTGGGCCAGGTCTTCCAACGCCTCGGTCTCGTCTTTCATGGCGGCGCGGTACATCTTCGCGGGCTTGACGAAACCTTGGTAATAGTTGATGGCGTATTCCACCAGACCGTCCAGGATCGGCGCTCTTTCCGGCGTCGCTTGCGGGCGGTAGCGGGTAATAAAATGCCAGAGCACCGCCTTGTCCTCGGCATGACAAACGCTGGCCAGGTTAAGGAGTATGCCGTAGCCGAGGTTGGTGTCCTCTTGCGGCGGACGGCCGCGATGGATATGCCAGATGGGGCTATCCAGCCGCTTGCCGTCTGGTAATCCGGGGAAGTGGGACAAGTGGTTCAGATAATCATCGACGGTGCGCGGAATGACGTCAAAATAGAGCCTTTTCGCAGCCTTCGGCTTGCCGTACATGAACAATGCCAGGCTTTCCGGCGGGGCATAGCGCAGCCACTCCTCGACGGCGAGGCCATTGCCCCTGGATTTGGAAATCTTCTCGCCGTTCTCGTCCAAGAATAATTCGTAAGTGAACCCGACGGGAGGCGCGGCGCCGAGAATACGGCAGATTTTCCCCGCCAATCTCACCGAATCTATCAGGTCCTTGCCAGACATTTCGTAATCTACGCCGAGCGCCATCCAGCGCATTGCCCAGTCGACTTTCCATTGCAGTTTGCAATGGCCGCCGGTCACCGGCGTCTCGACCTTGGATCCGTCTTCGTCTTCGTAGACGATGGTGCCGGCATCGACGTTGTACTCTCTGACCGGTGCTTGCAAAACCCTCCCCGTTTTAGCCGACAGCGGCAAGAAAGGGCTGTAAGTGGCGCGGCGCTCCGCTCCCAGCGTCGGTGCGATCACCTTGACCACCTCGTCGTAGTGTTCCAGCACCTTCAGCAAGGTGGCATCGAAAAGGCCGCTCTTGTAGCAATCGGTGGCACTCTGGAATTGGTAATCAAAGGCGAAATCGTCAAGGAAGCTCTTCAGCCGCTCGTTATTGTGATGGCCAAAGCTTTCATGGCTGCCGAAGGGATCGGGAATCGAGGTCAGGGGCTTGCCCAGGTGTTGCGTCAACATCTCCTGGTTGGGGATATTTTCGGGGACCTTGCGCAATCCGTCCATGTCGTCGGAGAAGGCGAACAGCCGGGTCAGAATGCCGGTAAGCGTCTCGAAGGCCCGGCGTACCATGGAGGTGCGCGCAACCTCGGCGAAGGTGCCGATATGGGGCAGGCCCGACGGCCCGTAGCCGGTCTCGAAAAGTACGTAGCCCTTTTCCGGGGTTTTGCCGCCGATGTGTTTGAGTAAGGCCCTGGCCTCGGCAAAAGGCCAGGCATTGGCATGATGGGCGTAATCGCGCTCCTCGGGCATGATGGTGGAACCTATGCCTGGCGGCGCGGGGCGTCAACCGGCGGCGCTTACTTCCAAATCGGCTTGCCCTGTCCAGGCAGGCCATATGATGCCCATTTCCGCGTAACCTCGTCGATGATGTCGTCGCACATGCGGATTTTACGGCCCCAGTGGCGCTTGGTCTCGGGGGCAACCTTGGTGGTAGCGTCAATGCCGATCTTGCTGCCCAAGCCGGCTTCAGGGGAGGCAAAATCCAAGTAGTCGATGGGTGTATTTTCGATCAGCGTGACGTCGCGGGCCGGATCGACGTTGGTGGAAACCGCCCAGATGACATCCTTCCAGACCCTGGCGTCGATATCGGCGTCGACGACAATGACGAATTTTGTATACATGAATTGACGCAGGTACGACCAGACACCCATCATCACCCGCTTGGCGTGGCCGGCGTAGGCCTTTTTCATCGACACCACGGCGAGCCGATAGGAGCAAGCCTCCGGCGGCAGCCAGAAATCGACGATCTCGGGAAATTGCTGGCAGATCAGCGGCACGAAAACATCGTTCAACGCCTCGCCCAGCACCGACGGCTCGTCGGGCGGGCGGGCGGTATAGGTGGAAAGGTAAATCGGCTTCTTGCGCATGGTGATGGCGCTGACCGTGAAGACCGGAAAAGGCTCGACGGCGTTGAAATAGCCGGTGTGATCGCCATAGGGGCCTTCATCAGCCTCACCTTCCGGCGAAACGTGGCCTTCGATAACGATCTCAGCCTGGGCCGGCACTTTTAGCGGTACTGTTTTACAGTCCGTCAGTTCCACTTTTTCGCCATTGAGCAGTCCGGCGAACTGATATTCGGACAAGGTATCGGGAAGCGGCGTGACGGCGGCGAGAATGACGCCGGGGTCGGCGCCGATGACGGCAGCGACCGGCATCGGATCGGCTCGTTTCTCTTTCCAGCGGGCGAACTGCTGGGCGCCACCACGGTGGCGGAGCCAACGCATCAGCGTGGTATTCGGCCCCGTCACCTGCATACGGTAAATGCCCAAGTTATACCCATCCCGCTTGTCGCCGCCTTCCTGGTCGGCCTCTGGCCCACGGCTGACAACCATCGGCCAGGTGATAAGCGGCGCCGGCTCGCCCGGCCAACAGGTTTGGACCGGCAGGCGGGCAAGATCAACGTCGCCGCCGGTGAGCACCACTTCCTGGCAAGGCGCCTTGGCGGAAGTCTTTGGATTCATGGACATGACCGTTTTCAATAACGGCAACATCTCCAGCGCCTGGCGCCATCCGCCCGGCGGTTCCGGCTGGCGCAGAAAAGCCAGGATTTCGCCGATCTCGCGCAATTGCCCCAGCTCCCGGCTCATACCCCAGGCAACCCTCTCGACGGTGCCGAACAAATTGACCAGAACCGCAATGCCGTATGGGGAGCCGTCAGCCTTGACGACGTTCTCAAAAAGCACCGCCGGCCCGCCCTCGGCCATCAGGCGGGTTTGAATCTCGGTCATCTCCAGGTATGGGCTCACCGGTTCGCCGACACGTGCCAAGCACCCGTCCCGTTCCAGTCTGTCGATGAAACCACGCAATGAGGAATAAGCCATGGCGCTATGTTTATCCGCTTTCACTGCCGTTGCACAGCACCCAAGCGACAAGCCGGGGAACGGCAACCGCCGCTCTGGTTGTTTTCGCGGACAAAGACCTATGCCGAAAAGTTCCTAAAACCCGAACAGATCGACGATGTCAACATCGCTCAGTTTGTCGGTGCCGGCGGCGGCTGATCCGACAAACTTCTAGGCCAGCAATTGCCCCGCCAAAACGCCAATCAAAACGATCCAGCCGAAATGCTGGTTGGACTTAAACTTAGCCAGACAATCTTTTGGTTCGTTAAGATCGACCATTGTCACTTGCCAGGCCAAATGACCGGCAGCCAGGGTCAGAAAGGCGTAAAATGGCCATGCAAGCCCCGCCAGAATTCCGGCCAGAGCCAACAGGGCAACGGCTCCGCCATAAAAGATGAACAGCCAGGGACGGGTGGAGTCGGCCAATTTCAACGCCACCGATTTTACACCGATCCTGATGTCGTCACTCTTGTCCTGATGGGCATAGATGGTGTCATAGCCAAGAGTCCACAATACCCCGGCGCCATAGAGTGCCATCGCCGGGGTCCCCAGATCGCCCCGCACCGCCGCCCAGCCCAGCAAGGCACCCCAATTGAAAGTGAGACCGAGCACCGCCTGTGGCCAGTGAGTAATGCGTTTCATGAACGGGTAAAGCGCAACAAGCAGGAGCGAAGCGGCACCGACAATCATCGTGAAGGAATTGAAACACAGTAAAATAAGCAAACCGGCCGCCAATTGCAGGATGAGGAAAAGCAAGGCCTGCCGGACACTGACGACGCCGCTTGGCAAGGGCCGTGAGGCCGTGCGGGTGACACGGCCGTCGAATTCCCGATCGGCGATATCATTAAGGGTGCAACCGGCGCCGCGCATGACCAGCGCGCCGGCGGCGAAAAGGGCGATCAACCGCCAATCCGGCCAGGCCCCGGAGGTCGCCAACGAGATGCTCCACCAGCAAGGAAACAGCAAAAGCCAAATGCCGACGGGGCGGTCAATCCGCGCCAGCCGCAGGTATGGCTTTAAACTCTTCGGCGCCAAGCGATTGATCCAGCTATCGCTGGGGATATCGCTGGCGGTGCTATCAATTGTCTCGCGCATGGTAAAAGAAGTAATACGCCCAACATACTCCAACAGGCAAACCACGCATCGACATCAACCCGGGAATGGCCGCGCTGATGGCCCTGTTGGTTTGCGAGCTTGACGTTTCTTGCAAACTGCCTTTTTGTTACTGTGTTTTGCTGATGGCGCCATTTTTGCCCGAACGAATGAACAACCTCCCGAGACAAAAATCCATGCTCGCCAATGATTGCCCAGGCGGTGAGCCGATCACCAGCAAGCTGCCACTGATCGAATATATGGAGGCCGGTTGCAAGCCCCCGGAGGCTTGGCGTATCGGCACCGAGCATGAAAAATTCGCCTACCGCCTGGACGATTTGCGGCCATTGGATTACGAAGGCCCGCAAGGGGTGCGCGCCCTGTTGGAGAAACTGACTCAATTTGGCTGGTCTCCGGTACTGGAAGCGGGCAAACCCATCGCCCTCACCAAGCCGGACCAGAGCTCCATCACCCTGGAGCCGGCCGGCCAGATCGAGCTTTCCGGGGCGCCGCTGGAAACCATTCATCAGACATGCAAGGAAGTCACCGACCATTTGAAACAGATCAAGATTTTGGCCAGCGGTATGGGGATCGGTTTCCTCGGTCTGGGGTACCAACCCAAATGGCGCCCTTCCCAGATGCCCTGGATGCCCAAGACCCGCTACGGCATCATGCGAAAATACATGCCCAAGAAAGGCAAGTTGGGACTGGAGATGATGCTGGCCACGTGCACGGTTCAGGTGAACTTGGATTACAGCTCGGAAGCCGACATGGTACGCATGTTCCGGGTTGCGCTTGCACTGCAGCCGATCGCCACGGCCTTGTGGGCCAACTCGCCGTTCAAGGAAGGCAAACCGTCTGGCTGTCTCAGTTACCGCAGTCACGTCTGGACCGACACCGACCCGGACCGTTGTGGCACCCTTCCGTTTGTCTTCGAGACCGGCTTCGGGTTCGAGCGCTACGTGGATTATATGCTCGACGTTCCCATGTACTTTATCCATAGGCAAGGAAAGTACATTGATGCCGCCGGTCAATCCTTCCGTGATTTCCTCGCCGGCAAGCTGCCGGCGCTGCCCGGCGCCCACCCCACCTTAGATGACTGGTGCGACCACTTGACGACCGCCTTTCCCGAAGTCCGGCTCAAGCAATTCCTGGAAATGCGCGGTGCCGATGGCGGGCCGTGGAGCCGGCTTTGCGCTCTGCCGGCCTTTTGGGTCGGGTTGCTTTACGACAAGGATGCCCGTGACGACGCCTGGGAAATGGTCAAGAACTGGACGCCGGAAGAACACGCCGGCTTGCGGCGGGAGGTGCCGCGCCTGGCCCTCAACACACCCTTCGGAAGCGGTTGTGTCGGCGATATCGCTCTCGACGTGCTGGAGATCGCCCATGAAGGGCTGTCCCGGCGGGCAAAACTGGACGGTGTCGGACTCGACGAAACCCGCTTTCTGATGCCATTATTTCACATTGCCGAATCCGGTTTCACTCCCGCCGAGGAGCTTCTTGCGGCTTTCGACAGGCGCTGGCAGGGGCAAGTCGATCCTGTTTTCAAGGAATATGCCTATTGATACCCAGGATCGATGATAAAAAGTTATGTAATTGTGTCTACTTGAATTTTCACCTAAACCAACCCCTTCAGGTCCTACACACGACATGCAAGGCGCCGACATCCAGCTCAAGGAAATAGAATAAGCCCTTCTTGCCGAAGAGTTGACCTTCCACTACCAGCCGAAAGTTTCCTTTCTCACCGGTAAAATTGTCGGCTGCGAGGCCCTGTTGCGCTAGCTCACGGCCGACGGCACATTAGTTCCTCCCGGTGATTTCCTGCCCCAGGCCGAAAGCTCCGGTTTCATCACCGAGATTACCGCCGTCATGCTGCCGAAGCTTATCGAGGATATCGAAGCCCTGCGGACGGTCAAATCGGATATCCAGGTTGCTTACAACATCTCGGCGCTCGATTTACGCTCGCCTTATCTGGTGAAAATGTTGCGCAGTTTTATCGATGGGCGGCGCATCGATCAGGGAACCCTTCAAATAGAAATCATCGAAACCACCGTTATCGATGCCAGCGAACGGGTTCGAACGGGCTTGCTCGATCTGGTCGCGCTCGGCATTGAAATCGTCATGGATGACTACGGCACCGGTTATTCGTCCCCCGATATGCTAAGCCGATTGCCCTTTTCCGCCCTCAAGCTGGACCAGGGAGTGGTCCGGCGGATGACCGAGGATGCCAAGAATACCCATATCGTTCGCTCCAGCCTTTACCTAGCCCGCGAACTGTCCATAAAAACCGTCGCCGAAGGCATCGAAACCGGGGTAATTTGTGCATTCCTTTTGGCTTCCGGCTGCAACAAAGCGCAGGGATTTTGGATCAGCGAGGCGGTTCCCCGCGACGATTTTATCGCCCTTTGCAAACAACGGCGGCGTTGGCCGGTCTCTTCCTATGGCCTGTTATACGACGCCTTGGTCAACCATATTTCCTACCGCCGAAAAGTCCTCGACCTGGTTTATATCCTGATGATGACCAAACCCGACGAATGGGATCAATTGCCGGAAATGGAGCTATCCCACAGCCCGGCCTGATGCCGGTTGGGGCAATGGTATCGCGATACAAGCCATGGCGGCGGTTCACCGGACTACATGTGTCTGGAAGGACCCCATCAGTTGATGCACGCGGCTGGCGAGTCATTGGTTCTCGCCGCCCAATCAAACTCCGAGCCCGACGTCATCATCAAGGCGATCAAGACTTTCCTGGGGTACTCGGATGTGGTCGACGCCGAGGTTTCGGGCATCGTCGAACGATGGATGGAGAAATCCTTGCACCAATCCTTCCGACCGGACGAATAAACCCCCGCCGGAACACCTTTTAGACCGCCGTGCCGCCGACAGTCAGATTGTCGACCTTGATCGTCGGCTGGCCGACGCCAACCGGCACACCCTGACCGTCCTTGCCACAGGTTCCGACGCCGGGGTCCAATTCCATGTTGGTGCCGATCATGGAAACCCCGATCAGTACTTCGGGACCACTACCGATCAGGGTTGCTCCCTTGACTGGAGGGCCTATTTTCCCGTCCTCGATGAGATAGGCTTCGGTGCAGGAGAAAACGAATTTTCCAGACGTGATATCGACCTGGCCGCCACCGAAGTTGACCGCGTAAAGACCCTTATCGACGCTACCGACAATCTCTTCCGGATCGTGCGCGCCGGCCAGCATGTAGGTATTGGTCATTCTGGGAATCGGCGCGTGGGCGAATGATTGCCGGCGGCCATTGCCGGTGGAAAGGGTGCCCATCAGACGGGCGTTCATGCGGTCGTGGAGAAACCCCTTGAGGATGCCGTCTTCGATTAGCACGGTATGCTGGCTAGATGTTCCCTCATCGTCGATGGCGAGCGAGCCGCGGCGGTCTTCGATAGTGCCATCGTCGACAACGGTGACGCCGGCGGCGGCAATTCGTTCTCCCATCAGCCCACAAAAAGCGGAGGTCTTCTTGCGGTTGAAATCGCCTTCGAGGCCATGACCGATGGCTTCGTGAAGGAGGATGCCGGGCCACCCGGGGCCAAGGACAACCGGCACTTCACCGGCCGGCGCCGGCACCGATTCGAGATTGACCAAAGCCTGGCGCAGGGCCTCGTCGACATTGGCCCGCCAGGTTTCGGATTGAAGATAGCGCTCGTAAATAACACGCCCGCCGACCCCGCGGCCGCCCATTTCCATACGCCCGTCCTTCTCCACCACCACCGAGACATTGAAACGCACCAGGGGCCGGATATCACCGACACGGGTACCATCCGGACGCAGAATCTGCACCGCCTGCCACTGACCCATGAGCGATGTCGAAACCTGACAGACGCGCTCATCCTTGGCGCGGGCGTAAGAATCCACGCCGGCAAGCAATTTCACCTTGTCCTCGAGACCGACCAGACCGAGCGGATTAGTGTCGGCATAGAGGCTCCGGTTGGTGCCGGAGGGGGGCTGAGCGAAGACGCCGCCATAGCCCTTGCCGACCGCCTTGACGGTCTCGCCAGCGCGGCGAATGGCTTCCAGGGAGAGTTCCGAGGCATGTGAATAGCCGATCGCCTCGCCGCAAACGGCGCGTAGCCCGAACCCTTGCGTGGTGTTGAAACTGGCGCTTTTCAGGTGGCCATCATCGTAGACGAGCGCTTCGGACTGGCAGTATTCCAGATAAAGTTCACCGTCATCGGCGCTGGCCAGGGACTTCTCGACAATGGTCTCGACGTCGCCCTGTTCGAGGCCGGCGCGGTTGAAAAATAGGTCGTCGGTGGCGGCAAGGTCGGTCATGGGTCTTTCGTCAAGCTCACCTATGAACAAGGCATGCCGAACGGACGAGATCAAGAGGAAACCTGAAAAAAAGCCCCATGCCGGACAATCGGCGGAAATATCTCCCGCGCTGTTGACGTTGATCCCGCTTGGCCTCCGCTTGTGCCCGGCCGCACTCCGCTCTAAAGGGGGAAAGCCCCTTAAAATTCAACAAAACCCCCGGCACAAAGGTTGCCAACATTGCAAAGGTTGCAAACGTCGGGCCTTGCAAGCAAAAGGGGGGGAAGGAGCATGCTCAATCTGACTGACCTGCCTTGGGTCAACATAATCGGCTTTTCGGGCGGTGCCCTTACCATCTGGGGGATGTTCCGCAAAACCATGATCCCGCTACGCCTGGGTGCCATCGGCGGCAACGTCGCTTTCCTCTTTTTCGGCCTGCTGGCGCCTAGCTATCCGACCTTGATCACGCATGCCATCTTGTTGCCGCTCAACACCATCAGAATATTCCAAATGATGCGCCTGGTCAGGGAGATCCGCGAATCTTCCAGCCAAGACAACAGCCTGGAGCCGTTGCTGCCGTTCATGCAGCGGGAACAGGCGAAAGCCGGAACGGTGCTTTTCCGCAAGAACGACCGGCCGGATCTGATGATCGTCATCCATTCCGGGGCGGTACTCTTGGAGGAACTCGGTGCCCGTTGCGGCGAAGGCGACGTGCTGGGCGAGATCGGCGTCTTCACCCCCGACAACCACCGCACCTGCACGGCGGTCTGCGAGACGGATTGGGTTCTTCATACCTTGTCGAACGAAGCGATTGTGCAACTCTATTACCAGAACTCGCGCTTCGGAATGTTTATTGTCCGCATTATCGTGCAGAGACTGCTGAAGAACTGGCAGGATGCCGATGCCGCCACGAAACCAATGCCGGTGTGATCCCTCGGGCGTGCTTACGCCGCGATAAGCTCCCTGAGCGCTTCCACAATATTGCTTTCGCCCGGAACGACAGCGCTTTCCATGGACGGGCTGACTGGTACGGGCGCCTCCTTGCCACCGATACGTTTGATCGGCGCCCTCAAGGAATGGAAAGCCTTGTCGGCGAGCAGCGCCACGATCTCGCCGCCAAAACCTCCGAAGGTGTTTGCTTCATGGACGATCACCGCCCGACCGGTCTTGCGGACTGAAGCAATCAGCGCATCCCCGTCAAGGGGGCGTAGGGTCCGTGGGTCCACCACTTCCACCGACACCCTTTCACCCGCCAGGGCATCGGCGGCGGCCAGCGCCTTGGGAACCATCGCGCCCAGCGCGATGACGCTAATATCGTCGCCTTCGCGGGCGACCTTGGCCTCGCCCAGCGGCACGGTATAATCTTCTTCAGGAACGGGCCCCTTGTCCGCATAGACGCCCTTGGGCTCGCAAAAAATGACCGGGCTGTTGTCACGAATGGCCGATTTAAGGAGCCCCTTCACGTCATGGGGCGTGGAAGGCATGACCACCTTCAGGCCCGGCACGTGGGCGAACATGGCCTCGTTGCTCTGTGACTGCTGGGGGCCGCCGCTACGCCGGAAACCGGTCCAGATCCTGAAAACCGCCGGAACCGAGGAACGCCCATCGTAAAAGTAGTTCATTTTGGCCGCCGTATTGACGACCTGATCCATGGCGACCAGGATCACGTCGGCCAGGCCCAACTCGACAATAGGACGGATTCCTTGCAAGGCGGCGCCGACGGCGGCGCCGACGAAACCGCATTCCGAAATGGGCATATCCATGACCCGATCGGAGCCGAATTCAACGATCAGGCCGATGGTGGTTCCGGTCAGGCCACCGAAATCGCCAACATCCTCGCCCATGATAACCACCTTGGAATCCCGGCGCATTTCCTCGGCCATGGCTTCGGTTATGGCTTCCCTATAGGTAATTTCACGCATAACCGATCGCTTCCTTTGCATTAGGCATAAATATTTTCATAGGCCGCATCGGCCGGGGCGTACGGTGCCGCCTCGGCAAAAGCGACGGCCTCGGCGACTTCCTGTTTGATGCCTTCGTCAACGGTGCGAATCTCTTCCTCGGTCATGTGCCGCTCTTTTAGGAGCCGCTTTTCCAGGCGCATGACCGGGCACTTGGCCTTCCATTGGGCCAGTTCTTCCTCGGTTCTGGCGAATTCCCTGTCACCCGCCGTCGAATGGGGCGTCCAACGGTAGGTCTCGCACTCGATCAGCGTCGGCCCTTCGCCAGTCCGCGCACGCGCAATCGCTATCTGAACCGTCTCATGAACACCAACCACGTCGTTGCCATCGATGCGCTCGCCGGGAATGCCGTAACTCTTGGCCCGGGCGACGATGCTGCCACCAGCCGTGGTTGCGGCCAGGGGAGTGGACTTGGCGTAGAAGTTGTTCTCGCAGAAAAAGACAATGGGAAGCTTGCGGACGCAAGCCAAGTTGACGCCTTCGTGAAAATCGCCCCGGTTCACCGCCCCATCACCAAAGAACGAGATGGTCACGTCGTCCCGGCCTGCCAATCTGGTCGCCAGCGCCGAACCGACGGCGAGGGGAATGACGGAGCCGACCATGGACGTGCCGCCAAGAACACCAAGGCTGGGCTCGGCCATATGATAAACAGGGATGCGGCCCCGCGTCGGCGACGGCTCCTTGGCGTAAAGCCCGGCGAAAATGTCTTTTACGCTGACCCCTCTGGCGATCGGAACGCCCAGCCCGCGATGCGTGATCATCGTCATATCGGTGCGGCGAAGGCCATGACAGACGCCGGCGGGATTGGCCTCTTGGCCCATTCCGCCGTGGTAATTGGCGTAGGCTCCCTGTAATGCCTTTTCAAAGGCCGTTTCCTCGAACCGGCGGATAAGGAGCATGATCCGGTACAGTTCCTTCAGGTCCTTGACGCTAAGGGGCATTCCTTTATTTCCTCTGTCTGGCCGTTCGGTGGCTGACGGCGACCAGGTTTCTGACCGCGTCGGCCAGCCGCCTTTCAGGGCGCAGGTATTCATTTTCAAGGGGGCGGCTGCTCGGAACCGGAATGTCAGGCGCCGCGATGCGAACCGGCGGCGCTTCCAAACTGTCGAAGACCTTTTCCGTCACCCTGGCGATGACCTCGGCACCGAATCCGCCGGTCAGACAGGCCTCGTGGCAAACAACGACACGGCCGGTCTTCTCGACGGCCCGCAAGACAGCCGCTTCGTCAAGGGGGGCCAGGGTGCGCAGGTCCAGTACATGACAATCAATCCTCTCGCCAGCAAGCTCCTCGGCGGCGGCGAGCGCCCAATGCACGGCCCGCGACCAGGCGATGATGGTCACGTCCCGGCCCTGGCGCGCGACAGCGGCCCTGCCGATGGGGATACGTTGCGCTCCGTCCGCTACGTCGCCTTTTTCGGCGTAAAGGAATTTATGTTCCAAAAAGATCACCGGGTTGTCGTCATCAATGGCGCTGAGCAAGAGCCCCTTGGCGTCGTCGGCGGTCGATGGCATGACCACCTTCAGACCAGGTATGTGCGTGAACCAGGCTTCCAGGCTTTGGGAATGATGGACCCCATAGGCGAGGCCGGCGCCGCAGGCCATGCGGATCACCATCGGCACGCGCGCCCGGCCGCCGGACATGTAGGAAAATTTGGCGGCCTGGTTGAATATTTGATCCCAGCAGGTTCCGACAAAATCCACGAAACCGACTTCCAGGATCGGCCGGGCGCCGACCAGGGCGGCGCCAACGCTGGCTCCGGTAATGGCGATTTCCGAGATTGGCGTGTCCATGACCCTTGCCTTGCCGAATGTATCCAGCAAACCGGCGGTGACCCCGTAATAACCGCCGTAAGACCCTATATCCTGGCCGATGGCGAATACATTGGGGTCGTCATTCATGGCAATGCGCTGGGCCTCGTTGAGGGCCTCGGCGTAAGTCATGACGGTCATGACGCGGCCCTTTTTCCAGCCGCGAAAACATGCCTTTCGGCCTTGTCCGGCGCCGGATAGGGGGCGCTGGCGGCAAAAGCCACGGCATCGTTGACCATAGCCTCGGCGTCTCGTGGCAGGCGCTCCAACTCGACCGGCGAAAGGACGGCCCGCTCCAAGAGCAAAGCCTCCAGGCGCTGGATCGGATCGTTTTGAAGCCAGGCAGCGACCTCATCGGGGTCCCGGTACGCGCCCTGATCCCCTTCATAGTGCTCTGAAACACGGTAGGTTTTGCACTCGACCAGGGTCGGGCCCTTGCCCTGGCGCGCCCTATCGGCGGCTTTGGCAACCGTCTCGAAGACAGCCAGCACGTCGTTGCCGTCGGTGATTTGCGAGGGCATTCCATAGGCGGCGGCCCGGTCGGCCACGTTGGCGACCTTCTGCTGGGTCGAAATGCTTTGCGAGATGCCGTACTGGTTGTTCTCGCAGAGGAAAACCACCGGCAGGTTCCATATCGCGGCGAGATTGAGGGATTCATGAAAAGATCCCTCGTTGTTAGCGCCATCGCCGAAGAAACAAGCCACGACCCAGTTCTCGCCTTTTATCCTAGCCCCCAGGGCCGCTCCGACGGCGAGGGGAAGGCCGGCCCCGACCACCCCATTAGCGCCTAGAAAGCCAATTTTCAGATCAACCAGATGCATGGCCCCGCCCTTGCCCCGGCAGCAACCGGCTTGCTTGCCATAAAGCTCGGCCATAAGCGCCTTGGGGGAACCGCCCTTGGCCAGGAAATGGCCATGCGCCCGATGGGTGCTGGTGATCTTGTCCTCGGGCCGGATCGCCCGGCAGACACCGACCGCCACCGCTTCCTCGCCAATCCCTAGATGGATCAGGCCGGGAATTTCCCCGCGCTTGCAGCGCTCGCCGACTTTTTGGTCGAAGGCCCGCAACAAATGCATCTTCGCCAGCATCTCCAAAAGTCCGGCCTCGGATGGCTGTCCGCCCGAAGCGGCGGCGCTTCCGGTTCGCTTGTTCTTGCTTCCTGGCATGGGATCAGATCAATTAAATGTTTTAATCTGTTTGATATATGTTATATTATGATTGATTGAACATTATAGAACACTATTTTGTCAAGATGATTCCAGGATGATCCAAGCGGCGCGTTTGCAAGAGATCAGGACCAGGCTCGGCCGGAACGGCTCGGTGAGCGTTTCGGACCTGGCCAAGCGGTTCCGCAAAAACCCGATCACCGTCCGCAGGGATCTGTTGATTCTCGAAAAGGAGGGCTTTCTCAAACGGACTCACGGCGGCGCCATTGCCCTTGCCGGTGTTGAGCCGGCTCCCTACGAGGAAAGGGTTAAACAATCGGCGGTGGAGAAGTCATCCATCGCCAAAAAGGCCGCCCAATATGTCAGCGACGGCGAAAGCATCATCATCAATGCCGGCACGACGATGCACGCCTTCGCCATGCATCTGAGGCATCGGCGGGACCTTCAGGTAGTCACCAACGGCATCACCCTGGTTGCCGAGTTGGCCCACTGCCCGGCGGCGCACGTGCTTCTGATCGGCGGCGAGACCGATTTCAAGAAGCTTGGCACGGTCGGGCCGCTTGCCGAGGAAATGATCCGGGAGATACATGTGTCGAAGGCCTTTTTGGGTGTCTCGGGAATTTCGCTCGACCATGGGCTGTTGATGCACAGCCCCGCCGAGGCGAGGATCAACGCATGTTTCGCGCGCGCCGCCGACGAGGTCACGGTGGTCGTCGATTCCAGCAAGTTCGAGGCCAACTTCATTTACCGGGTTGCCCATTTAGGCGACATCCACCGGCTCATCACCGACGGCAAGATCAAGGCGGATGCCAGACGCTGCCTGGCGCAAGCGAGGGTGGAACTGGTCATCGCCGAAGATTTTTAGCGTTTCAAGAAAGACCCAGCCCAGGCGAGGCCGGCGATGGTTTCCGTTTTCGGCCGGTACTCGCAGCCGATCCAGCCCTCGTAGCCCAAAGAATCGATGAGATCGAACAGGTAGGGATAGTTGATCTCGCCGCTGTCGGGCTCACCGCGTTCAGGAACGCCGGCAATTTGGAAATGACCGATGCGGCCGATGTTCCGCCGGATCTTCGCCGCCAAATCGCCCTCGGTGACCTGACAGTGATAAAGATCCATCTGCAACGCCACGTTGGCTTCGCCGGCGGCATCCAAGACGGCCAGGGCGTGATCTTGCTTTTGCAGAAAATAACCCGGTATGTCGCGGCCGTTAATGGGTTCGATCAGAACCGTAATGCCGTCGGCGGCGAAATGGGACGCCGCCTTTTTGATATTGCAGATAAAGGCCGCCTGGCAATCCTCTTTATCGGCACCAGCGGGCGGGATACCGGCCATGGCGTGAAGCCGCCGGCAGCCCAAGGCGCGGGCATAACAAAGGACTTTCTCCAAGGAGCCCGCGAATTCCGCTTGCCGCCCCGGAATGGCGGCGATGCCACGCTCACCCTTGTCCCAGTCGCCGGGGGGAAGGTTGAAAAGCACGTTTTCAAGGCCGTTAGCGGCCAGCCGCCGGGCCAGGTCCGGAGCCGGGTAGTCGTAGGGGAAAAGATATTCGACACCTTTGAATCCGGCCTTTGCCGCTGCCTCGAAGCGCTCCAGAAACGCCAATTCGGTGAACATAACCGACAGGTTGGCGGCCAGCCTGGGCATGCGATTTCAGTGATTTTCCAGAGAAAAAACGCGGCTCGGTTTACTTTCCCTCATGGCAGCCTCCTGAGAGCCTTGGCGAAGAAATCAGCGGTCCCGAAGTTACCTGATTTCAAGGCCAAGGCCAGCCGCTTTTCGCCTAGGCTCACCGTGCACGGGACGCCGAGATCGATTTCCGCTCCGATCAAAAAGCCGCTGATACCAAGCGCCTTGACGACGGCGCCTGCGGTCTCGCCGCCGGCGATGACCAGCCTGCCGACGCCGAGGCCGACAAGGCCCTTGGCGATGGTGGCCAGGGCTTCCTCGACCAAGCGACTCGCCCGCTCAACGCCAAGCCGGTCATGGGCTTCCTTGACCGCGCCGGGCTCGGCCGAGGCATAAATCAGAAGCGGACCATCGGCAAGATGCCGGGCTGCCCATTCAAGGGCTTGGCCAACCAATCGGCCGTCCTTGGCCAGGCTAAGGGGGTCGATACGAAAGGCCGGATGATCGCGTCCAAAAACATCGACCTGTTCGCGGGTCGCCCGTGAACAGCTTCCCGAGATGACGGCGGCTTTCCCGCCGACCTTTGGCAAGGCATCGGCTTGCGTCGTCTTCAGCAGACCCTGGCGGCGGAAATTCTCCGGCAGGCCAATAGCGACGCCGGAGCCGCCGGTAATCAATACCAGTTCCGCCGAGGCGCTTCCAATGGCTTGCAAGTCGCCGTCATCCACGGCATCGACAATCGCCATACCGATCCCCTGGCCGCGAAGCCGCTGGTAAGCGGCGGTAATTTCCGCCACCCCCTTGCCAACGGCGTCATGGGCAACCAGGCCCACCGCGCCCCGCGTCTGGCCATCGAGTACGCGCACCAGGTTGGCGTCCGTCATCGGCGTCAATGGGTGATTTTGCATACCGCTTTCGTTGAGCGGCACGCCGCCGACAAACAGATGGCCCATGAATACAAGCCGCTTGTTTCTAGGAAAGGCCGGGCAGGCGATTGTGAAATCCACTTGCAAGGCATCGAGCAGGGCTTCCATGACCGGCCCGATATTGCCTTCGGGAGTGGAATCGAATGTCGAGCAGTACTTAAAAAAGAATTGCCGGCAACCGGCCGCTTGCAGCCACCGCTGGGCGTCCAATGACTGATCGACGGCCTCGCCGGAAGAACAGGTCCGCGATTTCAGAGCGATGACGACGGCATCCGCATCGGCAACGATTTCCGCCGCTTCCTTGGCGGGAACGCCGATCATCTGCACGGTGCGCATGCCGGCACCAACCAGGGTTCCGGCGAGATCGGCGGCGCCGGTGAAATCGTCGGCAATGGCACCGAGAAGGACGCTCATCCCGGCTCTCCCTCAGGCAGTGACGGCGGTGGTGAAAGGGAAGAGATGAACTCAATCACCTTCTCCTGGCAACCGTCGGTATTTTCGTTGAGGATGCCATGCCGTTCCGAAGCGATCATGCGAAGCGTCTTGTCCCCGGACCCAAGCCGGTCATGTATCAGTCTGGCGCTCACCGGGTCGACGATATGGTCTTTCGTGGCCTGAATGATCATTGCCGGGCATTCGACCTCCGGCAAACGATCTTCCAATTCCTCGACTACGTTACGGAGCTCATAGAGACCGCGTAGCGGCACGTTACGGTAATTTATGTCCGGGTGCTCGGACTCGTTTGGGCGGAAGGGCATGACGCCTTCAAATGATGTCAGCCAGCGGGTCAGTTTATTGGCGCCGTATACCAAGGGCACAAAAATTAGGTTCCGGTTCATGAATTTCAGCGGCGCCGAGACACTTGCGATCCCGGCCAGACCGACAGGGTGCTCGGCGGCCAGAAGCAGCGCCAGCGAACCGCCGGTGGAAAACCCAACCACGCAAATCCGCGGGGCAAAAGCCGACATGATCCTATATCCCCGCCGCACCGCTTCCAGCCAATCGGGCCAGCTTCGCCCGCGTAGATCCCAGGGTGAAGTTCCATGGCCCGGCAGGCGTACGGCGATAACCGGATAGGAAGCGGCGGCAAGTTTTTCGGCCAGCGGCCGCATTTCGGCGGGCGAGGCAAGAAAACCGTGAACCAGAACGATCCCTAAAGGCTTGCCGCCGTCCGGCAGCAGCATATAGGGCGCGGCGCTTTTGTTTGCCGTTTCCTGGCGATTGATTTCGTCGTAGCGCGGCTTGTCGAAAGACTGCTTGGACCAAAGGTAGGAAATATGTTCATCGTCGAAAAGCAACCGCGCCAGTGCCGGCTCATCGATTTCCGGGGCGCCATCCAAGGCCCGTTCCAAGGCCCGCTTGGCGGCGGTGATCGGTGCTATTTCGTTGGCATAGACCGAAATCAGGTTTTCCAGCCTGATCTCGTCAAATCCATGCTCCTCGCAGAGCTTGGGAAGAAAATGGATACGGTCATCTTTCAATTCCACCAATTCGGAAGCCGCTTCCGAGGCGATCAACTGTTCGAAGCCAAGGCACTCCCCAGCAAGAAGGCCACTGTATTTCTCTGGGTTGAGAAGGCTGTGATGGAGGTGGATGGAAGTTTCTTTCTGGGCCTTTTTAATAGCCAGAAAAAGAATCTTGTGAAACAAAGAGCAATCGACTTCCATTTGCCCCCGATCCACAAACATCAGCATCAATCGCGAGGCCAGATGCGAGAGGTTGATCGTCACCCCGTCATACATCTCGCGCATGTAGGCGTCGCGCACTTTCAGCGCCTGGCGGCCAATGGTCCTGGCGACAAGGCGTTCATCCCAGGACCCCGAATCAGTTTTCAGATCGAATAGGGCGTCGAGGCCATCGAATCTCCGGATCAAACGGCAAAACAGTTTGCGTTTCCACCAGGGCCATCTCTTTGCCGGGGTCAGGCATTCCCCAAGCCTTAAGTCCATATCCGTTTCTTTGAGCAGGATATTGCTTTCGATAAGGAGTTCCTCGGAGATCCGCTTGCTCAATCCACCGGTAAAAAGCTCTACCCCTTGGCGGAGAATGTTGTCGCTGACCCGTATCGGATAAAAAGTAATGTTGGAAGGAACGATAAAGGTGGCGCGATCGGCGGCGGCGAGGAGCGCATCAACGCCGTCGAATTTCAGCTTTCGCGCCCATTTCCCGAGCTGCCGGCTGTTGCCGGCGGCGTGCAGCAATAAGATCGCCTGCTTAAAACCGGCGACGACCAGGGCCAGAACGGCGGCTCCCGTATGGTGCTTGCGCCTTTCGCGGGCGGTACGGGAATAGATACGGTAGCGGCCGCTACGGTCAATAACCAGGCGATCCTTTACCATCCCGCCTTCGGGAAAAATGATGACTTTTCTGCCATGGAGTATTTCCTCGGCGAGAATGGGAAGCAGACGCGGATGATCGTGAGGAATGGCGCCAGCCTGAATAAGAAAACGGGCAAAGGCGTCGCCCCCTTCAAACAACTCGCCCGCCGCGATGGACCGGCAAAAAGCGCCCGTCTCCTGGAAGATCAGGTATTGGGGGATAAAGGTTTCAAAACGGGCGAAGTGGTTGAAAAGAAAAATTTGACCGGCGTCGATCTGGTCTTCCTTGTGATGAAACCGGATTTTAACGCCAAGCCGCTTGCCGATGACCGAAATGGCGCGGACGGCCCATTCATAAATGGATGTGTTAAGCTCGAATTCTTCTTCTACATCCATCGGCCAACCCAAAAAATCCGCGAATGGTTCCGCCCGCCGCAATCCCTGGGCATCATTATGGCGCCAGTGGCGGTTCGGGCGGAGACCTAACGTCTACGCCCAACCACGATCACCGGCATCTGGTCGCGGCCGTAGTAGCGCCTCGTTCCAGGAACGCGCCAAAAGTTTGGGGACGGGGACCGGCTCCCGGTCGAAGGGCCAGATGGCGACGCGGGGCGGCCCGCCGATGCCTTTCCATTTTTTATATTTATCAATTAATTTACCAACGAAACCAGGCTTCTCCGGCCGTGGCGGCTCCAGTCTGGCCAACAGTTCCTTGGCCATAGCATCGAAAACGCCCAGCTTTTCCGGCGCCACCACTGGCGCCGCGGCAACCATAAAAGTCATGGCGAAAACGATAGCGGCGAGACACAAGAACCGGCTCATCCGGAAATTCCCTTAATCCCTTTGCCAACCAGTGTAGCGGTAAGTTTCACCATGATGCCTGTTTCACCTCGCCCCAGCAACCTATCGGGCGCGCAAGGATCGGAAGGTGAAACATTCCCGTATGTTCTACGCGAGAACGAGGACTGGAATCGTGAATTTGAAGATGGGATACTGGGAAAAATCAGGATTTTGCAACAGCCCTAACAGAAAGCTAATGAGCGGTGCCTTCCTTTGATGTCCCCTATTCGCTGACCGGCAAGCGCGTCTGGGTTGCCGGGCACCGGGGCATGGTCGGGGCGGCCATCCGCCGGCGGCTAGCCATCGAGAATTGCCAGTTGCTGACGGTGGCGCGGCGGCAGGTCGACCTCAAGCGCCAAAAGGAGGTGGAGGAGTGGATGGCGGAGACGAGGCCCGAGGCCGTCTTCGTCGCCGCCGCCACGGTCGGCGGCATCCTTGCCAACTCTACCCGGCCGGCAGAATTCATATACGACAACCTGGCCATCGAGACCAATGTCATCCATGCCGCCTGGAAAACCGGTGTCGAAAAACTCCTATTTTTAGGTTCCGCTTGCATCTACCCCAAAAACCTGCCCCAGCCGATGAAGGAAGAAGCGTTGCTCACCGGGCCGCTTGAGCCCACCAACCAGTGGTACGCGGTGGCCAAGATAGCCGGCATCAAGATGTGCGAAGCTTACCGGAAGCAATACGGCTGCGACTTCATTTCCGCCCAGCCGACCAATCTCTATGGCCCCGGAGACAACTTCGAACTCCAGTCGAGCCACGTCATCCCGGCGCTAATCGCCAAGGTGCACCAGGCCAAGCAGGACGGGGCTCCGGAATACGTCGTCTGGGGATCGGGGAAACCGCGCCGTGAGTTCCTGTTTATCGACGACCTGGCCGACGCCCTGGTCACCCTGATGAAGGCCTACTCCGGCGACCTCCACATCAACGTGGGAAGCGGAGATGAAATCAACATCGCCGAGCTGGCGAGCGCGGTCGCCGAGGTCGTCGGTTATCCCGGTAAGGTCTTCTTCGACAGCGAAAAGCCCGAAGGCGTCATGCGCCGGTTCGTCGACATCAGCCGAATCAGGAAAATCGGCTGGGAGCCTAAGACGAGCCTACGCGACGGCCTCGCCCAGGCCTATGACTGGTACTTGGACAACAAAGCTTAATCACCACCGTTGGCCATTCGGGACTTGCCCTCCAGGGACACCGCCAGCACCAGAGCGGCGGCGATCCAGCCGAACGAGAACCACCAGTTCTGCCAGGCCCCATATGACAGAGAGCCAGCGGCCAGATAGCCAGTAGCCACCGCCGAGCACAGGGCAGTCTCAAAGAGCGGCGTCCCGGAGCGAGCACACTGAACGAACACCAGCGCTACCAGGACTGCCATTAGAGCGGCACCGACAAGGCCGAGTTCCAGCCAAGTCTGCAGAACCACATTATGGGGATGCAGGGGGAGAATTTCCTGCTTCCAGAGCCCAAGCGGATCTTTGCGTAGTTTCTCATGGGCCCCCGGGATACGGCGTGAGGAGTCCATACCCCAGCCGAGGATCGGCCGCTCGGCGATACGGTCGGTAACGAAGTGCCACATGTAGATGCGGTGAACGGCCGATGGATAGACCGATCCCACCTTCTCGAACATGACGTCGCCGCTTGGGACTGCTCGCATGAGCAATGGCGCAAGCAGGATGAGGGCGGAAAAGGCCAGGCCCATGATGACCGCCGCCCGCCTCTTGAAGAGCATGACGGCAAAGCAGGCTGCGGCGCCAGCCGCTAGGGAGGCCAGGACGGCCACATGGGGAAGGAAAAAAAAACCGCCGATGGCCATCGCGATACAAGCGGCGGCGGCATGCGTACCGCTTTCGCGCCAGAGTGCCGCGGCGACCGGCCACAAAAGAAGACCGAGGATGGTCTCGCCCTTAGAAATGGTGGTCAGCGGATCGCCGGAATGGTTGCTCCACAGGGAGTCATCGGTGATCGTGGCGTAGATCACCGCCACCGCCATCAGCAGAGCGGCGAAAAGAAACCCGGCCAGCAAGGCCCTTTCGATCCGCCGCCGTTCATCGCCCTCCAGCCGAGCCAAGACGCCGATTACGACCATCCCGCAAAGACTAAGAAAACCGAGCTTCGCCGTCAGGGACAAGGCCCGGAACGGATCGAGCGCCCAGACAGCACTCAGGCAGCCGTAGGCCGTGAATGCAACGACAAGAGCGGTCAGAACCATCGGGAAACAGGCCTTCACCTGTCCCCGCAAAACGGCGATTCGCAAAGCGCAGAGTCCGGCTACCAGAAACAACGGCACCACCCCCATGGTGGCTGCTACGCCAACCGGAGGGATCAAGAAAACGGTGCCAGTCAGAACGTCGAAAACTCGGGGATTCCGGGGTAACGTCATATACGCAAGGGGTCTCCGGTGGCGGGGAGAGGGAGGACGGTAGCCTGCCACCATTTCAGGGACTTGACAACCGGGACAGCTCCCCACAACGATTGGCGATGAGCTGGGCAATGAAACGGCTGTAGATTTCGGCACCGGTTCCGTTCAAATGCCTGCGGTCGAAGAACTTGGTTTCATCCCCGATCAATTTGTCAATGACGGAGCTGGAAATCTCGGTCAGGTTGCAAACAGCGCTTGTTTGAAATATTTTCTGCGCTGTTTTCATGATCCTTGAATAGCGTTTCTGTCTTGCCGGTATCAGCTGGTCCCGCCAAGGCGGCGAAACGACGATCAATTGTAAATTTCGTTTGCCCGCCAGATCGACCAATTGCCGAAGCGCTTCGTATGATTCTTCCGGTGCTTCGAGGAGCGTCGCATAATCTTCCGGGCGTCGGTTGGGATTGCGTTTTTCATATCCCTCAAAGAAGGTAAAACCATTGCCGGCATTCTTTGGCCGCCACCACTCGAACAATACCCGCCGGGCCCGTCCCTGGAACGGATAAAGACCGGAAACATATTTGTATCTGGCTAACGGATCGTTCAGTTCGTATTTTTTCATTAATTCACTGTCAATTTCGGCCAGCGGCGCCAGAGTCTTGAGGTATTTCATGAATTCGGACTTGTGTCCTCGGATAAAATCCTGAACGTCAAACCCGAAAATGACTCTTTTCAAGGAATGATCCAGCGGCAGGTTGCGAAGAAAGGCTGCGGCGTAAAAAATCGTCTGCCCGTTCTCGCTGGCGTTGTAGGCCCTACCCCCCAACGCCGAAGGGGACAAGCCACTCATCGCCGTCGAGCTTCCCAAAACGACCGTTTCAGGATTTCCCAGAAGCGCTCGGTAGATGGGATTTACCGTCGACTTTTGATAGGCCCCGCGCAAGACCCATCCGCCGACAGCGTCAAACGCGATCAGGAACAATGCCAACCCGGCCAAAGCCAGGGACAGCTCAGAAGCCGAAATAGATGATTGTCTTTCCATCATCGTGTCCAAGAACCAGTACCCAAATAACCAGCAGGCCGATGACGGCCGTGCGTGAGTATAAATTCTTCAACCTGTAATCGGGCCAAAATCGTCTAACGGCATCCACCCCCATCACCACGAACAGGGCTATAAATATATTAACCAGAATACCGCTGAACGGCACATGGCCGGGGGAGAACGCAAATGCCGCCTTCAGCAAGCCGAACCAGTCCTCCATGGTTTCGGCGCGGATCAAGGCAAAGGCCACAACAATCAAATGGAACGTCACCACCCAGCCGATCAGGGATGACATAACTCTTGGTCTGCGTCTCCGGCCACGTTTATAAAAACCATTTAGAATGAACAATATAGCCATTATAAGGCCGAAAATCAGGAACGGCACCTTGGCGCCATGCCATAATCCCATAGCGATCCAGGTCACGAGCAGGACGGCGCTTTCCTGAGCACGTTTCGGCAGCCACTTTATTTTAATCATCTGAACCCCCAACGGGCGGTAGACGTAGTCGCCGATCCACCGTGTCAGGGAGATATGCCAGCGTTGCCAAAACTCCTCTATATCGCGTGCAAATAATGGCTGTCGGAAATTGATGATCAGCTTGATGCCGAACAGCCGGGCGCTACCCAGGGCGATCAGCGAATAACCACAAAAATCCCCGTAAATCTGGAATGTAAAGCCGTACAATCCCAAAAAGGCGGCGACCGATGAATTAGCCGCCGGGTTCACATAGGCCGCATCAACGTAAAACCCCAACCAATCGGCCAGGGCCAGTTTCATGAAAAAACCGTAGGCCAGCAACTGAAGGCCGTCGAGCACCATGTCTGGGGTCGGACGCTCGGCACTGAAAAGCTGTTTCGATAGGCTTGGCCAACGTTCGATCGGCCCGGCTAGAAGTTGCGGAAAAAAAGCAATAAACAGTCCGAATCGTAACGGATTCCTTTCCGGCGGATAATATCCGCGCCTCACGTCGAATATGTAACTCAGGCACTGAAAAGTGAAAAAAGACAAGCCCACCGGGATCAAAACCGTGCCGTAGCCTTCCAGGTCGAACGTGGAGACTGGAATAAAGCTCTCCCACATCCAGGGAAACCATATGATTAGATATTTATAGAACAGCAAGGGTGACATGACCGCCAACGTCCAAATGGGCACCTGCCAGCCAAAATGCGGATGGCGCTGGATGAAACGACCCGCAGCGTAGGTGCAGGCGATGACGGCGACCAATAAAATGAGAAAGGCCCAGTTGAAGGTCCCATAAAAAGCCAGGCTTGCAGCCAACAGGAACCAGGGCCGGACAGGCTTGGAGGCCAGACCAAAGAGGATGGCCGCGCTAAACAACACTATGACAAATTGGATTGATGCGACGGTTATCACAGGCAGGATGCTTTCGGGAACAAGCTAGGACAGCGTCGTTTAAAAAAGTATTGATTCTTTACCCTACCTGCCCACGACGGTACATAGATGAATGTCATTCCGAACCTTGAGGGGGGAGGGGGACAGAGTCCCTGCGAGCGGGGCATGATCGAAGCGTGCGGACGGCGGGACTTCAGGAGTTGCGTACACTCACCCCTACTTCAGGCAAAGTGCGCGTTTTCATTAAGTTGCATAAATCCTTCTCATTGAAGCTAGGCTTCATAAAGAAGTTCTTGAAATATGTCAGGACTTCTTCCTCACCAAGAAATCTTCGAAGGATTTCATAACTGTTCTTTACCCGATTCTCGTTGAGAATGACGTCAGATATCCATTTCCATCGTAATTTCTTGATGTCATTGCTCTGCATGGGGACCTTTTCCCTTGAAAAAAAATCACCATAAAAATCCGGATCCTCGTTCAACTTGCCGACAGTCGGAGCGGCGGTCTGCTGTTCGATGAGGCGCGCTTCCTCTGGTGTTGGGTCCAGGAAATCGAACAAGGCGGTTTCCGGATAAACCCTTACCACATTAAGAACTGGTTGAGTCACATGTTCCAGGCTGGACGCCAAACGAACCGTTTCCATGGCCTCTTCGACGGTTTCCGTTGGGAACCCGATCATGAAAAAGGAAACTACAATAAAACGTTTCGATGCTTCCTGTATGATTTCGTAGGCTTTGTCAATTTTCAAACGCTTGCCACAAATTTTTTGCAAGCGCGGCGTGGCGGTTTCAATGGCGAGCGCCATATGGACGGTGTTGCACTCTTCCAGAAGGTCAATGAACTCGCTGTCCATTTGATCGGCCCGCAGTCCGTTGGGGAAATTCAACTGGACATCAGGTAGGCTCTTCGCAATATGCTCCAATAATTCCTTGCCATCCTTCCTCGGAACATTGAAAAGGTCGTCGAGGAAGATGAACTCCTTGATACCCTTCGTTTCACTGAGATTTCTCATCTCATCAACGACATTCTCCTTTGACCGCCGGCGGATGCCTTTTCCAAAACCCGTATGGCAATAAAAACAGCGGTACGGACACCCCCGGGAACTGCAAATATAGCCACATTTGGTCGTCAATTTTAGAGAGTGATTGGGGATGTCTACATAATCATCCAAATTTATTAGGTCGTAATTCGGGAATGGAAGGGCATCCAAGTTCTGGATGAGAGGCCTCCGGTTATTGATTTTCACTTCACCATTGACCATCAATACCGTTCCGTTAACGTCGATGGGCAGTTCATCATGCTCCCTGAGCCGACTGACAAGGTCGAGAAAGGTCTCGTCCCCTTCGCCAAGGACAACCATATCGACTGAATTGTTCTCCAAAATCCGAGTGAAGGATGCCGAGGGGAACGGCCCTCCGCCTATGATATAAACATCCGGCGCCTTATTCCGAATAACGGCGGCCAGGGATTCGTATTCATTCTGGAACAAGGAAAGCGCGCGCAACCCGACAAGCTCGGGGCGGAAATCTTCAATCATTAACTGAATATCCCTCTCCGCATTCTCGAAGGTTGTCGTATGGAATATTCTGAACTCAATATCCGGATACTTCTGGTTCACGACCGATGCGAGATACAGCAGACCGATTGGATGATTTGTCATCTGTTTGTTGGTGACCTCGGGAGTCGATTTATCCTGCTCGACGTCACAGAGTAAAATTCTCTTTATCATTCGATTACTAATCTTCCCTCAGCATCGGCTGAGCAGCTTTTCAAACAAGACCCTATCGGTTCGATCACCATCGATGACAAAGGCCCCGCTATAGGCGCCGACCCGCCTGAAACCTACTTTTTCCAGGCATCGAATAGAGGCCGTGTTCACCGCTGCGGTCCATGCGGTGACGGAATGCAAGGCATCCCTTTTTTCCTCCAAGACCAAGCCGAGAGCCTGGGCCGACGCTCCTTGCCCCTGAAACCTCTCCTCACCCAGCAAGTACCAGCAGTTGGCGATGCCGTCCTCGGCGTCAATCCCATCGAACGCGACAAGGCCGACCGCCTCCCCATCGATCAAAAAGACTGACCAATGCTGGTCCGACCGGCGCAAGGCGGCCCGGATCAGGCCCGCCTGCATGTCCCCATGCCTAAGGTTGGAACTTAGGTATTTCCCGACCCTGGGCTGATTGATCCAAGCGGCCACCATTTCGGCATCCTCAACCATCATATCACGCACTAAAACCGTCATCGATTTTTGCCTCCTCGACAGGATTTCCAGGAATGGTATTCCGCCGCCAGATTTTCAGGCCATGCATTCAAATCGACGCCATGCTGGGCGATAATCGAAAGCGCCATGCGCTCGATTCCGAAGGCCAGGCACCCAGTGTGAAGGGGACCCTTGGGGCGTTTCATGGAAAAGGCCTTGGCAAACGTCACGCCGTGCAGGTTGGACGACAAAACGGACAGTTTCTTCTCCTGCCCCGGAATGGTCATTCGGTATTCGAATTTCATGGCCATGCGTTGCTGGTGCACCGCCTTGGCAGAAAAATCGGTGGTGAAGAACGGGTCATTTGATTGAACCAGTTCGCCGAACATCCGCCAGTCTTCCGCCAGTTCCTGGATTAATCGAAGAGATTCGATCCGACGGTCGCGGATATAATCCGGATGTCCCAGAAAAACGATCTCACGCATGGAAAATTCAAGAAGGCGGCCAAATTCCTTGTGGTTCGCAGCCTCGAAACGGTGACATTTGGTAATCGCCGTGATCGCCGTGTTCGCATCGACTTGGCCGCCTCGCCTGGACGCGTAACAATGATAACAGGTCGAAGGATTATGAACCAATTCGGCTTGGCCGAAGGCAGCGCCGTCCAGCGCCACCCGATCTTTCTCTTCCTTGGCCTTGGCGGCGAAGGCATCCAATTCATCCAGGTCCTGGATCAGGTGAACCAAGTAATGCAAATGTTCCGGAAATGAAGAGAAATGCTCCGCCAGGCCTAAGGCTGAAACCGGAATGCAGTTTGGATAGGTTTCCTCAACTGCCCCGAAAGGGGCCGCAAAACGATCCAGAATTGCCTGGTCCAGAAAACGGACCAGGG
>PVBE010871951.1_pt1 | contig 57355 bp, 55 predicted proteins | sample 1631181 | NCBI WGS metagenome assembly PVBE01 (sample SAMN08397723, study PRJNA350692) | Marine metagenome, whole genome shotgun sequencing project. | isolation source: water | place: Pacific Ocean | collected 2012-04
GCGACGCGGGAGCGATAGACTCGCTCTCCGGTCTCGACGTCATAGCGGGCAAAGATGCCTTTCTCGGTTAGGACATAGAGAGCGTTGTCGTAGATGATCGGCGTAGGCAGATACGTGCCCCCGGCGACCCGGTTGAACCAGACGATGAACTCGTTCTTGTCCGCTGGCCCTTTCAGAGTGATGTCTCCCGAAGCGCCCGGAAGGATTGACGCGATGGGCTTGTCTTCACCTCCTGAGCTTCCGGAGGTCACGAAGAGGCGGCCACCCCACGCGAACGGACTCTGAATGGTCACAGTCGCCATGCCGTGCATCCGCCATAGCTCCTCGCCGTCCAGGGTATAGCTGATGACAGCGCCGGGTCCGACCGTCACGATTTCAGTCCGCAGTTCGTTTTCCCAAACGAACGGCGTCGCCCAGCCGGTCTTTCGCCTGTCGCCCACATTCCGCAGCGTGCGCCACAGTTCTTTGCCGGTTCGCTTGTCGAATGCCGCGATGAACCCCTGCTCTTCGTTGTCATTCAGGACGATTACTCTGTCACCATGAAGCACGGGAGACGTGCCGGTACCGAAATCCCGGACCTTCTGGTACAGCTTCAACGGTGTCGCCCACACTGGGTTACCGTCGAAGTCAAAAGCGTACAGTCCGAGGTGGCCGAAATAGACGTAGACGTACTCACCGTCCGTCACCGGTGTCTCGGACGCAAAGCTGTTCTTCCGATGGCGCCCGCCTGGCGGGTTGCCATGGTAGACGCTGCGCTCCCACAGGCGCGCACCACTCTCGAGATCGAAGCAGTAGAGCATCAGTTCGATCACGATCTCGTGCGGCATCTCTCGGTCCCGTTCATAGAGCCGGTTGTTCGCCTCCTCGGACGAGATACCTTCTTCGCGCATCTCTGCGAGGTACTCGTTGCTGAAGTCGGTTCCCAATGAGGGCTGCTTCATCGGCTGATCACTGACAGCTGAAGTCAGGAAGATCTTGCCGCCCCAAACGATCGGCGAGGACCAACCAACACCCGATACTTCGGTGACCCACTCAACGTTGTTGGTCGTTGACCACCGCTCCGGCAGCTTTGGATTGTCCGCGACGGGGAGGGAATTGGGCCCCAGGAAGCGAGGCCAATTGTCCGTGGACTTTTCCTTATCCACGACCTCAGCAGCAACGCAGCCCGCCGCCAGCACCAACAGCAGCGTGACGACCGTCAGCTTCAACGACAGGTTGTCCTTCTCTGGCTTGCTTAACCTGGGCATGAACACGGTCGCTTCACTCCATCGTCGGCACCCTCAATGGAGATCATGATTGGATGCCTATAGTTACAATAGTTTTCCATTTTATATTTTGGGGAGGGTTAAGTAACGAACTCTATACCTGCGGAAGGTAGCCCGTAAGCAGCCCATCATGTGATGTATTTAAAGCTGGCCGGATCAACCAGTAGATATAAATCCTTGAACGGCTCGCGGAGTAGATGGCGAAGGTGCTAGCGTGCCGTTTCGGTCGGAGCGATTTTAGCTCAACGGAGAAGACGTGATCATGGATCAGATTGGCGATACTGCGGCACAGTTCTTCGACGCATGCGAGACCGGCGGTGGGTGGGATGCCTGCGCCCCGTTCTGTCACCCCGACGCGACCTTCTCGGCCCAGGTCGGAGTGCTCGCTGATGTCACCACCTTGGAGGGCTACACTGAGTGGATGAAGGGTATGTTCACCCCCTTGCCCGACGGTAACTACGAGTTGCGGTCGTTCGCCGTGGACGCAGAGCGCCAGAATGTCGCCGCCTATGGCGTATTCCGGGGTACTCATACCGGCGAAGGAGGGCCTGTCCCCCCGACCGGCAGGTCTATCGAGGCTGACTACGTCTACGTCATGCAATTCGACGGGGACAAGATCCGCCACGTGACAAAGATCTGGAACGACGGGATCAGCCTGCAACAGCTCGGCTGGATGTAGTCACCGCAGCTCCTTTGAGGCTGTAGGCGAGTCTCCCCGCCGTTACTTCGAGTTCTGTTTGTGCGTTCAACGTTGCTTCCTTCGTCCGTTCCTATGGATAAATAAAAACTGACTCAACATATATCAAAGTTTCGGCGATAAAACACGACAAGTAACCTTTGTATAACATAGTTATATCGGATAGATCCATTCCTACGTATACACAGGATAGATCCTGACGTACCCATGAGAACACACGCATGAAAACCGACGCTGAGCGCCTGCGGATCGCACTAAACTTCGTGAATGGACCCGATGTTGAATACCACAAGAACGTCGTGCAGTTGCGTGAAGACCTCGCCCAGTTTCTCGGGTATCCACTGCTTGAGTCAGGCCAGGACTTCCCCGATCTTGACGACCGCTGGCCGGACACCATCGGTGGAAGCACTTACGAAGTCACCGCAAGGATCGATCTGAGCGCCACGAGCCTTCACATCAACGTGGGGGATCTATCGGTTGCCAAGGGCCCCGCAGTGAGAGAGGGTCTCAGTGACTTTCTCGGGTTCGGAGCGGAGGCGGTCCCCGTTCCGGCCAAGGTTCTTCGACAACTCCAAAGCAGGACACGCCGGTTGATCCACGACTACCTCGGTGATCGCGAAGCCGACGAAGCGCGACACGTAACCTGGGTAGAGCGAGGCCCTGGTACCAAAGAACGGCGAGACGCTGGCAAAGACACGGTCTTTCACGTCAACGAGCTGGCCGAGCAACTTGGGGGCACCGTCACAGTGGTGGGACGTGGCGCGGATCTCCACACGCATATCGCCGCCGAGCCGGAAGTTGCGTTCCTCTGGATCATCTTGCTTCTGATAAACGGTGAACCGTCCATCCGGGTATGTGAGCACCCGGACTGCTCACACTTCTTTGTGGGCGCACGGCGATCGAGACGGTACTGCTCAGATAGGTGCGGGCAAAGCGTGAGGGATGCCAGGCAGTACGCGAAACCGGAAAAGCGAGCGAAAAAGATCCACTACATGCGAGAGAAACGGGCGAGAGAGAAAGCTGCCACTGGATCATAAAACCCGTCCCGGAGTCAATCACCGACCAAATTGGGAAACTCGCCGAGTTACATAAGTCAGGGATTCTGGGCGACGAGGAATTCTCTGAGAAAAAGACTGAACTCCTCAAGCGTATGTAGCTATTCGGAGGCATAGGCGCCTCAGCACCCGTTCAAGGTGCCCCCGATCAGGTAGAAATTTCATCGCTTCTAGTTGGCTACAACTGGCTCCCACGCTAAGTTGGGGCTTCCTGGGGCGTGTGGGCGCCTAGGTTCAACAGCGGCGCCAAGAAAACTCCGACGCGGAGCACGGCGTATAATCTCCATCGTTATCCCAAGGAGGAGATCCCATGAACTAGCCGACCATCCCGTCCAAACAACCCACCGTCTTGGAGCTCGAACCGGGTACCTACGATTGGTGCTCATGCGGGCAATCAGCGAACCAGCCCTACTGTGATGGTTCCCACCAGGGCACAGCCTTCACGCCTGTGCCGTTCACGGTGGAAGCCAAGAAGCGGGTTGCGCTGTGCAACTGCAAGCACACCGCCAACGGTCCCTTCTGCGATGGGACGCACAAGAACCTCTAAATAAAAACTGTGATTTTTTTTAAAATACGGCGTTACCCGCCAAGCGAACCCATATGTAGACGAGGGGCGCGCCGACGAAGACGGGGGAATGATGGCACGCAAGCCCAACTATTCATTTGAGCGCAATAAGCGAACCAAGGCAAAGGCAGCAAAGCGCGAGGCAAAGAGGCAGGCCAAATTGGCTGCCAAAGAAGAAAAGGCCAACGCAACGTCCGAGCGCTGAAATTGCCGGTTTTATACGGGAGTTAGGCCAAACCCGAGGGTCCGAAGGTTATATATACGCTCGCGTCGCTGGCCGGATGGGGGCGATCGATCCTGCAGAAAAAAGCTCTTTCTAACTTCGGAAGGTAGCCCGTAAGTAGCCCGTTGGGCAATTTAGCGAAAGTTGTTCAACCCTACGAACATGGCTAACCCCTTTATATTCTGGGAGTTAGAAGAGTGGGCGCGGTAGGAATCGAACCTACGACTTCCACCGTGTGAGGATTGCACTCTAGCCGCTGAGTTACGCGCCCACCAGAGGTAGGGGTTCGTCACAAGGAGATCTGATCAGTGGGTGCCATGATAACGATCTGGAGAGAGTGGGGCCAATCTTAAATCGACTTGCTACCGATTGTTCCTGCGATGAATTGGTTCCCCAACATCGCTACCCCGAGCACCATCTACCAATACATGCCGTGTTCCGGCACACGGCTATAATACCCTTAAAGAAGCGAAAGGAGTTATGCATGAGCGATCCTGAAGACGTGCGCCAAGACGCCTCCGCTAGCATTCAGATAATCGCTGGTGATGAGGATCTCAAAGGTCGTTACGCTAACCTGATGTCGGTGAGCCACACCGGCGAGGAGTTCGTCCTGGATTTTTTCTCGGTGACACCATCAAGTCGTAGTGAGGCCCGCGGGGCGCTGGTTTCTCGTGTCGTCACAAGCCCATCTCATTTCAAACGTATCGTCGCGGCACTTGAGGATAACGTCGACAAATACGAGCAGCAGTTTGGCGAAATCGAAGAACCGCGCGGCCAGTTTCCCGTCCCGGACGATATCGCCGCAGTCCATTAGGGATGGTCCCAAAGATCTTTCCCCATGGGGATGCCATGAGATGAGTTCTATTCCAGTTCTTGTTTCATCGCAACGATGAACTCTTGAAACATGTTCTTTGAGACTTCCTTGATCATGGCGCCACCGAACTGAGCGAGTACTCCGGAGATGGAGAAGTCGGCAATTGCTGTCACTTCAGTTTTGGTATCGCTGACGGGATTCAGCTTGCTAGTCATTCGCATGTCGGCGTTGCCCATGCCGGTCATTCCCTGACCTTTGGCGTGGACGAGGGCCGTCTTGGCAGGCTCATCGAGCTCGAACGACACTGTGCCCCGATAGTTGGCTGAGATTGGCCCAACTCTTACCAGCATGTCGCCTGTGAAGGTGGTGTCATCGACTTTCTGGATGATCTTGGCGCCTGGTAGGGCTGCGGCGACTCGTTCCGGGTCAATAAGGAATGCCCATACGGCCGTGGCAGAGGCATTTACTGTGAAACTCTCTTCGATCGTCATTAGGGATTCAGAGATAAGTATGTTCACAAAAGAGGATACAGCGTGGTGCTTTCAGCTGCCGTTCGGCGGCGAAAGCAACCGACGAGGTGTCAAGTTGCTAGGAGCGGTAGCATGGCCTCAAGTGCTGCGAGGCTGTGGGCTGGAGCGAGATGGTGGATATAAGGCAGAGCTGTCTTCATGCCTTTGGCCTCGGGTCGGTAGCGGTCGTCGCCCATAAGTGGATTGAGCCAGATGATGCGTCGGGCACGGCGTCGCAAACGAACCATTGCTTGCTTAAGCAGGTCAGGATCACCTTGGTCGAGGCCGTCGCTGAGGATGATCAACGTGGTGTCGGAACACACCGTTTGGGTAAGCCAGGAGTCGGTGAATTCCAGCAGGCAAGCGCCGATACGGGTGCCCCCCGACCAGTCCTCGACGCCACGTGCAAGTTGCTCGACGGTACTAGTTACATTCTCGGGAGAGAGCCAATGGGTCAATCGAGTGAGGCGAGTGTTAAATGCGAATGTTTCGCTCCGCGGCGCGACCTTCTTGAGGGATAGGGCGAACATAAGAAGAAAGCGCGAGTGAGAGTCCATCGATCCACTCGTGTCGCAGAGTAGAACAAGGTGCGGTAGTTCGACGGCTCGGGTTGTTTTAGCCAACTCAATCATTTCTCCTCCAACGGCGAGTGAGCCGCGAAAGCTATGTCTCAAGTCGACAACATCGCCACTTTTTTCCAGTACACGCCGCCGACTGCATCGAGTTTTCAACATGCGGGCTAGACGGTCGAGAAGCTGCTGCATGGCGACGAAATCTTCAGTGGTGCATTCGTCGAAAGTTTTGTGCCGCATCTGCTCCTCAGGCGTGTATCCGCCAGCCTTGTTACGATCGTTGCTTTCCTCAACTTCGTCTTTGGTCGGAGTTCTCTCAGTAAGCCGAATTCTACATGGGAGTCGGCCCGCTGCTTTTGGTTCGTTTTCTCGGGGATTCGGCAATGCTGCGAGGCCTTCAGCTTGCCGCCACATCCGGTCGAATATGAGGTTGAAAATACTCCAGTGCCGCCGATTGACTTTCAGAGCAGTTCGCAGGGCAAGGAATACTTGCTCTTCGGTCCTGATATCTACGAGTTGCAATGCAAGCAAGGCGTCTATTTCGTCGGACAAACTGAGATCGATGCCGTGGGAACGCAACCGGGCCGAGAATCGCGCGATATGCGCCGATAGGCTGGCCTCTGAGGCGGTGTCAGTCGGTGGCGTGACGCGCTGTAGAGACAGATCGTGACCAGCCATAGGGTTCTCCGATGTCAAACTCTCGTAGCCGTTGTGATCGCGGCAGTAAAGACGTCCTCTAAAGCCTCGTCACGGAGCTGGTCAATATCGTGACGGTCTTTAAGCACACACCCTAAGGTCTCTCCAACGATCTGAGGGTCAAGTCGGTCACGGTGCAAGACCGCAAGCGCCCGGGCCCAGTCGAGGGTCTCCGAGACGCCTGGCGTTTTTATTAACCGGTGTTTGCGTAGTTCGTGCATGAAGGCAGCTATCTGTGTTGCAAGACGCTCGTCGGTTTCCGGAACCTTCATGCGCACAATCTCGATTTCTTTCTCGAGGCTCGGATACTCGATGTACAGATAGAGGCAGCGTCGGCGTATTGCGTCACCGAGTTCACGCGTCCGATTCGACGTCAATACGACGAACGGACGATGCACCGCTGAAATTGTTCCCAGCTCTGGGATGGTGACCTGAAAATCGGAGAGCAATTCAAGCAGGAAGGCTTCGAATCCTTCGTCGGCTCTGTCGATCTCATCGATCAGTAGTACCGGTGCATTGTCCGGTTGTGTAATGGCGCTCAGCAGTGGGCGTTCAAGCAAGTATTCACGCCCAAAGATGAGCTCCTCGAGCCCCTCAGGTTGCTCGTGTTGCGCGGAAGCTATGCGCAGCCGCAGTAGCTGTTTCTGGTAGTTCCACTCGTAAAGCGCAGTGTTCACGTCGAGCCCCTGGTAACACTGCAGTCGGATGAGCTCGGCCCCCATTTGTTGTGCGAGAACCTTGGCTATCTCGGTCTTACCAACACCTGCCCCACCTTCGATCAGTAGAGGCTTGACCATTTTCTCTGCAAGATAAACAGCGGTAGCGATCGAAGGCCCGGCTATATAACCGAGTTTGCGCATGGTTGCCTGAAGCTGTTGGACCTCAGGTTTCATTAGTGCTTCCTGCCATGTTCGCTTCTCCCAACGAGTCAACGGGCAAATCAATCGTGGAGCGAACTCTTGCAAGGTCGTTCGGTGTATCGATGTCGGCGAGTGCTTCGATCGGCCATGCTAAAGCCTTGGCCTCATTGCGATGTCGCTGCACCACCTCGCGGCCACAGCGCCGCCGCATCACCCGGAGTTCCCCAAACAATTTCCGGTCATACAGCATCGGCGGCGCTTGGACCTCACCGCCGTATCGCGAAATTATCAGTGGCGCGTCCGTGGTGCGGTATAAGGCGACGAGATCGCACAGCATTTTAGTGGTCACGAACGGCATGTCAGCGAGCATGATCAAGACGGCACCGACGTCATCTGGTAGTGCGTCAACACCAACTTGCACTGAACTTTGGATGCCAGTCTCGTGGTCAACGTTGAACGCCGTTAAGCAGTCGAGCCCGTCGAGCTGTAATTCGGCCTGCTTCCTCTCATGGCCAGTGACAACTATCACTGGATCTAAGCTGGCCGCGACGGCGGTTTTGGCGGCGCGGCGCAGCACCGTTTCCCTATGGATTTCCACAAGCATTTTGTTCTTGCCCATGCGGGTTGAGGAGCCGGCTGCGAGCAGAAGGCCACCGACTCGGGTGTCGTCACGCTGGGGCATGGATCGGTGCGTCCCGGTTTTTAAGATGGTTTGGAGAACGTCCGGAACGTACTGCTAGAAGCTCCGAAACGACAGAGAGACCGACTTGCTCGGGGCCCTCGGCGCCGAGATCGAGACCGACAGGTCCGAAGATGCGTTTTCGGTCGTGTTCCGTTGCCTCTTGAACGATCTCTTCACACCGGGCTTGAGGACCGAGAAGACCGAGGTAGGGAACTGGGGTGGCTAGAAAACGTCGAGCCCATTCCTTGTCGCGAGTCAGGTTGTGGGTTTTGAGCACGACAAAGGTGTCAGCGGTAGAAGGAATCTCTGCGTCGTCTCCAGGAAGCGTCTCAATGAGTTGCCAAGCAGTCGGGAACCGCTCGGATGCCAAATACGCAGGCCGATGGTCTAAGACAACTACCCGGAATCCAGCATCTGCGGCGCTTCGAACCATTGGAATAGCGTCGTCGCTAGCTCCACAGATGACCAGATACGGTGGTGGTTCGAAAAGCTCGACGAAAGCGCACATACCCTTTGCCTCGATGGTGTGCGAAACGCCATTCTTGGCTGCTACCCGTACTAGAGCAAGGAATTCTTCGTCGATCCCTGTGCATTTTGGCTGATCAGGACCAGTCTTCAAGACTACGATGCGGTTGTCGAATTCAGCGCCATTCGCTGAGCTGGTGTTCCCGATAATTGTGATCACGACGAAGGGCGAGTTACCGTCAAGCATTTTCCGTAGTTGGTTGAGAACCTTCGGGTAGCCCAGACGAGCCGCTGAAACAACAAAGATGTCGACTGTGCCGTCACAGCCTAGACCTAGGCCCCAAATCGCCTCGTCATCGTTACCTGTTTCGTAATGCAGCATCCGACATTCACCGGTTTCGATGACGCCAAGACCAGTCTGGCGAACGTCTTCTTCGAGGCAGCCGCCACTGATACCTCCCAGTGTCGAGCCGTCGGCGGCGATCAGGAAGCGAGCACCCGGTCGCCGGTATGCCGAACCAGAAATTCTAACGACACAGGCGATAGCGGCTCCTTGGCCAGCCGCCGTGAGTTCGGCGAGCCTATCCAAGATCCTCTTAGTCTCCTGCCAGTGCTTCACTGTCGTATGATGAGTCTGTTGCCTGATGCCGAAAGTATGAGACGGTCCCCATTTGCATTCCACCAGGCCACCCAACTGTGCCGGTCCACGTAACTCTCTTTGGTTAGGGTAGCGATCTGTGCAATGATCGACTCCAGGCTATCGCCAAGCAGCTCAGGCGACAGTAAACCGCCGACAATCATGTTTTCCAAGGCCCGAAGGTAGCCTCGTTCCTTAGCATCACGATTGACCAGGTCGGCCTCCAGGATCCTGAAATTGAAATCGTGTGGCGGGATCAGGACCGTCCCGAGAACGTAACGCCCGACGGGTTCACTTTCCAATATCCAGCCCCGGCCAGCGTAGAACCAATACTCCTCGGCTGTTAGTACCATTGCCTCATGGTGGATCGGTTCACCAGCTTCCATAGCGCTAATTATCACAATGAGGCGAGCTTCTTCATCTGACCAAAGCACGTAGTTATTACGTGGTTCCCACCATGCAGCCCATTCAGTGTAGGTATCGAAGCCTTCTCCAGTGATTTGTTCGAGCCGGCGTATGGCTCGCTCAGCGGCCTCTTTGTCCGGACTATCGTCTGCTGCCCACATGATTAGCTCGCTCACTGCCTGCCTGATCCCGGCGTTTTTCTGTTGCGAGTTGTCAATATTGATCAGTGCGATACGAAAACAGATACCGGGATCGATAACGAAGCGTCCTAGGCGTTCCTGCCCGAGATCTTGAACCTCCGAGAGGCCGGAAAAGGCATCCCAAAACCAGTATTCCATTGCGTCGAGAGTGCGCACCTCGCGGCACGGCATACTGAGAAGTTGTTCCTGCGCAAAGATTGGTGCTACTTGCAGCAGGAACAATCCAAAAACGAACACTGGGGACAAGTACATTGACAAGACGACGCTCGGCATCGGTTCAGGGTACGCGCAGTGCAGCTTGAACCAAGCTTACCGGTTGCGGCCGGTACCGCCCATCGGTCCAGTGAGGTTGGGCAACATCTTGAGGGTCTGCATGATCCGGTACGTCGTTGGGTTTAACCCCCACAACCGGTCATCGGCACCAATGTCCTCAAACCAAATTAGTGGAGCGAGTTCCTCGGGCCGACGCTGCGGGCCTTCTTCCCCAATCGCAGCGGCTAGAAAGCGCTTGGCATCGGCTACGCGGGAACGCCAGGGACCGCTCCAAGATTGGAACTCGTCAGCGTTGCCTGCGACGTAATAGATGTCGCGCAAAGTCCAGCCGACGGCGGCCGCTGCCAATTCTACGTCGACCAGGGTACCGCCAATCAAATCAACCAAGGCGCTGGCCCCGTTTTCAGTCGGGACGATCGTCCGGATTTCGACGTTTTGGTAGGCAAGGTCCATATCCCGCATGACGACATAGACATCTTGGACCGAGGGTTCGGGTGGCTGAACGTTGGTGACTACAGCCTGGTTTTGTGCCGGATCGGCGTAGGCAAGCGATGACAGGACGAGAATTACCCCCACGAACACTTTGATAACTACTCTGGCGCGTAAAATCCTCACAGAATCAGGCTATCACAGACGACGCTACTCCCAGATCCCTAGAGTCATTTTTGCGTCTTCCGTTGCCATTGTGCGGGGGTCCCAGGGAGGGCTCCAGATTAACTGAATGTCGACGTTATCGACTTCATCGAGATCAAGAACACGTCCGTGCACAGCAGCCATAATCTGTGGGCCTACAGGGCAGGCGGGTGAGGTAAGGGTCATCTTGACGTCAACCTGTTTTTCAGGGTCGTTAATTTCGACGTCGTACACTAAGCCTAGGTCAACGATCGAGATGTTGATCTCAGGATCAGTGACTGGTCGTATGGCCTCGATTACTTCTTCTTTGCTCGGTAGAGCCATTGGTATCTCCGTCAAGATTTCCTGGTTACGACTTCGATGTCGCGATCTATCACAACCTCGCCAACAAGGTCGTGATCATACTCGGCTAGAGCCTGCTCCAGAGTCATCCATGCCAGCAGGGCGCATTTTATCCGTACTGGGAAGTTTTTAACGCCGTCGAGTGCTTCGAGGTCCCCAGGGTCGGATCCCTCGGGCCATTCAGCACCCTGCATAATTGCCTGAAACGTTTTTTTTAGTTCTAGGGCGTCTTCTAATGACGCACCCTCAAGCTGTTGCGCCAGCATCGAGGCAGAAGCAACTGAAATTGAGCAGCCGCGTGGCTCAATGTGCATACTGCGGATTTGGCCGTCAACGATATCTAGATGCATTATCAGCTCGTCGCCACACAAAGGGTTGTGACCTTCTACCTCGACGTTGGGGTCATCTATGGGCGCCGCTCCGTGAGGGCTGCGATAGTGGTCAAGAATGACTTCGCGGTAAAGTTCGTCGAGGCCGGAAGTGCTCATAGCCCGAAAACCTTACGGGCTTCGAGGAGCGAATCAATCAGTTTGTTGACATCCGATCGGTCGTTATAGATATAAAAAGAAGCGCGCGCTGTGGCGACGACGCCGAGCCGATGCATGAGTGGTTTCGCGCAGTGGTGCCCTGCACGGATCGCAACGCCGTGCTGATCGACGACCGTTCCGAGGTCATGGGGGTGGATATCGGCGTCAATGAATGACACCAGACCACAACGATCGGCAGGATCACGCGGGCCAAAGAACCGAATGAACGGCAGTTCGGCGAGCCGCTCCATTGCGTACGAGACGATTTGCTTCTCGTGCGTCCGGACATTCTCCATTCCTAGCCCCATCAAATAGTCGATGGAGGCGCCGAGTCCTACTGCGTCGGCGACGCTGGGAGTACCCGCCTCGAACTTGTACGGCACACCGGCCCAGGTGCTTCGTTCCAGGCTAACGTTCCGGATCATTTCTCCACCACCGAGAAATGGATTCATCTCTTCGAGAAGGTCGCGACGGGCCCACAACACACCGATACCGAGCGGCCCGAGTGCTTTGTGGGGTGAATAGGCGTAGAAGTCGCAGTCAAGGGTCTCGACGTTAACCGGTCCGTGAGGTGCGCCTTGGGCGCCGTCTACGAAAACTAGCGCACCTACAGCGCGAGCTGCGCAGGCGATTGTGCGGACCGAATGGATCGTCCCTAAGGCGTTGGACACGTGCCCCATACAGACGAGCTTCGTTTTTTCAGTGATGTACTCGTCGAGGTGATCGGTACGTAAGCGGCCTTCGTCATCGATATCGATGAAGCGTAGCTTGCACCCTGTGTCTTCGGCGAGCAGTTGCCATGGCACTAAATTGCTGTGATGCTCCGTCACCGTTAGGACGACTTCGTCACCTTTCCCCAGAAACTTGCGTCCCCAGGCATGTGCTACCAGATTGACCGATTCTGTCGTGTTCCGGGTAAAAACAATACTGTTCGGATCGTCACCATTGATAAATTGGCAGACTTTGCGGCGGACTGTTTCGTATGCTTCGGTCGCTTCTTCCGCGAGGCAGTGGACGCCGCGGTGAACGTTGGCATTGCTGTGGCTGTAGTAGTGGCTGATCGCATCGATGACCGACTGTGGCTTCTGGCTGGTGGCGGCGTTGTCGAGGTAGACGAGGCGTTTACCGTGGACCTTGCGCCGCAGAATGGGGAAATCCTGTCGTATCTGCTCGACGTCAAGCGGTGCAGTTTTCGTTTGGGTGTCGACAGGGTTCATCGCCGCGGCCTCTACCAACTATCGTCGGCAACGACGTCGTCGCCACCGTGGTCCTTGAGGGCTACGTAGATGCGACCGTCCTTCTCCATGACCGGGAAGGTCTCGATCGGTGCGGCCGCTGGCATCGCGAGAACCGCGCCGGTGCGGATGTCGAACTTGGCGCCGTGGCGCGGGCACATGATGCCGTACCCCTCGAGGTCGCCGTCGCCGAGCGGGCCGTCGTCGTGCGAGCACAGGTCCTGAACGGCGTACAGTTGGCCGTTGGCGCGCGCCACCGCAACGCGGTACGCCTCGACCTGGAACGTCTTGACCTCACCGTCGGAGATCCCGTCGGCGCCCGCGACGTCGATCCACTTCCTGGTTTCTGTTGTCGTCTGGCTCATCTGTTTATCTCGTTCGCAGCTTGCCGTGGACATAGTCCCACAACCGGGCGTGCATCGCCTTGTCGTCGATGCGGTCGAGCACCGTGGCGAAGAAGCCCTCGACGATGATGCGTTCGGCGGCTCGGAGCGACAATCCGCGGGTCAACAAGTAGAACACCTGCTCCTCGTCGATCGGTCCGACGGTGGCGCCGTGGGTGCAGCGCACATTCTCGTTGAGGATCTCCAGCTCTGGGATCGACTCGGCGCGACATTCCTTGTCGAGCAGTAGGTTGCGATTTTCCTGGTAAGCCTCGCTGTCGGCGGCGTCGACATCGATACGGATGAGACCGGTGTAGGCCGACCGTGCCGAGTTCTCGAGGACCACCTTGAAGTCGAGGTCCGAATAAGTGTGGCCGTGCACGTGGATGTGCTCGGTGTGGTTGTCGAAGTGCTGCGAAGCATCCCCGAACAGAACGCCGATCATCTCGGAGTAGGCGTTGTCGCCGCGCAGCTCGGTGCGGACGTCGGTCTTGTTATATAGGCCGCCAAGCCCGACCCCGACGCTCACCGCCTTCGCGTCGCGGCGGAGGTGAATCTTCTGGGTGTAGTGCGAGCGCGTTCGAGTGCCCCAGTTCTGCACGTTGACATACTGCAGCTGTGCGTTCTTACCGACACTCGCCTCGGTGACGGCGTGGGCGATGACACGCGGCGAGGCGCCGGGGGCGGTGCCGTACTCATCGATCATGATCGCCGAAGCGCCCTCTTCGAGCACGACAAGGGTGCGCGGGAAGACTGCCTCGAGGTCCTGGCCGCTCTGGTACAAGGCGTGCACCGGGGTGCCGATCTCGACGCCGGCCGGCACGTACAGAAAGACGCCGCCGGAAAACAACGCTGCGTTGAGCGCCGCGAACTTACTCTCTTCGATCGGCACCTGCTTGCCGAGGTGCTTCTCGACAATCTCCGGGTGCTGCTGCACGGCGGCCGCAAGATCGCAAAGGATCACGCCGGCGTCGCGCCACTCGTCCTCGAGGGCGAACGCCGGGGCCTGCGCGTCTTGCTGGATCAGCAGCCCGGCGAGGTTTCGGGTCGCCTCGGAAGAGAACTTGTCGGACAGCGCCATCGCCGCGGCCTGGTCGATCGCTCGCCCTTTGGTGCCGTCTGGCAGTAGCGGTTCTACCTTGTCGATCAGGAACTTTTGGGGTTCGCTGTAGCGCCACAAGTGGGCAACGCGGTCAGGCAGCGGGGTACCTTCATAGCTCTCCCAGGCCTGTAGTCTCCAGTGTCCCAACCAATCGGGCTCGTTACCTGCCTGTGTGATTGTGCGGACTGCTTCAGCTCCAGTCATCAATGTACTCATTTTTCTAGTCCCACCGGGTCGTGTCGTTTTCCGTCCTCAGGAGACTTGCGGTTTCGAGAGTGAGTGGCACCAGTTCGTCAGGATCGGTACCAGGTTTCCTGAGATATCAGTAGCTTGTTGTGGCTAACCGACGGAGCCTTCCATCTCGAGTTGGATCAGCCGGTTGAACTCAACCGCGTACTCCATCGGAAGCTCCTTGACGAATGGCTCGACGAAGCCGTTGACCACCATCACGAGGGCTTCCTCCTCGGTCAGGCCGCGGCTCATCAAGTAGAAGAGCTGCTCGTCGCCGACCTTGGATACGCGGGCCTCATGCTCGACCTGTACCTGTTCCTCGGCGATTTCCATCGTCGGGTAGGTGTCGGAGCGCGAGTTCTCGCCCATCAGAAGGGCGTCGCACTCGACGTGTACCTTGGACCCGACAGCGTCGGGGTAGACCTTCACCATGCCACGGTAACTGGCGCGACCGCCGTCCTTCGAGATCGACTTCGAGGTGATGCGCGAGGTCGTGTCCGGCGCCGCGTGGTAGATCTTGGCGCCGGCGTCCTGGTGCTGGCCGTCGCCGGCGAAGGCGATCGACAGGATCTCCGCGTGCGCCTTTTCGCCGACCAGGTACACGCAGGGGAACTTCATCGTCAGCTTGGAGCCGAGGTTGCCGTCGACCCACTCGACCGTCGCGTTCTCGTGCGCGACGGCACGCTTCGTCACCAGGTTGAAGACGTTCTTTGACCAGTTCTGGATCGTCGTATAGCGCAGGTGCGAGCCCGGCAGGGCGAAGAGCTCGACCACCGCCGAGTGCAGCGAATCGGCCGCGTAGGTCGGCGCCGTGCAGCCCTCGATGTAGTGCACACGGGAGCCCTCGTCGGCGATGATCAGGGTGCGCTCGAACTGCCCCATGTTCTCGGCGTTGATGCGGAAGTAAGCCTGCAGCGGAATGTCCACCTCGACGCCCTTGGGGATGTAGACGAACGAGCCGCCCGACCACACCGCCGAGTTGAGAGCCGCGAACTTGTTGTCGGCCGGCGGAATCGCCGTTGCCCAGTACTCCTTGACCAAGTCCTCGTACTCACGCAGGCCGTCATCCATGGAGAGAAAGATCACGCCCTGCTTCTCGAGCTGTTCCTGCATGGAGTGGTAGACGACCTCCGAGTCATACTGCGCCGAAACACCGGCGAGGAACTTACGCTCGGCCTCGGGGATGCCGAGGCGGTCGAAGGTGTTCTTGATGTCCTCCGGCACGTCGTCCCAGGTCTTGCCCTGCTCTTCAACCGGCTTGAGGTAGTAGTAGATGTTGTCGAAATCGATCGAGTTGAGCAGGTCGACGTCGCCCCACTTGGGCCGCGGCTTCGAAAAGAAGATATCGAGCGCATCGTGGCGGAACACCCGCATCCAATCAGGCTCGTTCTTGATCTCAGAGATCTGCTCGACAATCTCGTGGTTGATCCCTTTCTCTGCCTTGAAGATAGGCTTTTCGGTATCAGAGAAGCCGTACTGGTATTCGCCGCTGATGCCGAACTCGTCGCGGTTCACTTCGGTCTCGGGTGCCATCGGTTCTCCTATGCCTGCGCCGCTTCGGCGCTGGTGGCGTCGTCGGTGTCGTGAAATAGTTCCTGCTCGATCCACTCGTAGCCCTTTTCTTCGAGGGCCTCCGCGAGATCGATACCGCCGGTGCGGACGATCTTGCCGTCCATCATGACGTGTACGACATCGGGCTCCACGTAGTTGAGCACGCGTTGGTAATGGGTGATCAGCAGCATCGCGCGCTGCTCGGAGCGCAGCGCGTTGACGCCCTCGGCGACTGTCTTGAGGGCGTCGATGTCGAGGCCGGAGTCGGTTTCGTCGAGGATGCAGAAGCCGGGCTCGAGCATGAACATCTGCAGGATCTCGAGGCGCTTCTTTTCGCCGCCCGAGAAGCCGTCGTTGACGTAGCGGGAAGCGAACGACGGGTCGACGCCCAGCAGGTCCATGGCCTTGTTGAGGTTGACGCGGAACTCTCGAACCGGCACATCGCCGCCCTCCGCACGCGCCTTCAGCGCCGAGTGCAGGAACTTGGCGACGGTGACGCCGGGGATCGACATGGGGTACTGGAAGGCGAGGAACATGCCGAGGCGGGCACGCTCGTCGGTGTCCAGTTCGAGCACGTCCTTACCTTTGTACTTCACCGAGCCCTCGAGCACCTCGTAGGCGGGGTGCCCCATGACCACGTTCGCCATGGTGCTCTTGCCGGAGCCGTTACGTCCCATGATGGCGTGGATCTCACCCTCGTTAATAGTGAGGTCGACTCCCCGAAGGATCTCATTGCCGTCAATGGCAACCTTTAAGTTCTCAACTTCGAATAGAGGGTGGCCGTTATCGCTCATCTCGTTCCGCTACTCCAATTATAAGTTTTCGTTGATTTGGTCTTTGTTGATTTGAAAGAGTCTTTCGGTCACCGGACCCTTAATACTCAGTTGAACATTGAGTTCCCTTTGGATCTCGGATTCTTTGCACATGAGGTCCAACAGACTTATGGATTCCAATGTCTTGGAGACCATTCCCGAGACCATCCACCACACTGGTCGCAAGGTGCACGATGTAGTGTGCACACAGATATCCTCGGTACCAGTAAAACGGTTGCAGTGCTCGACATCGAAAAGATCAAGGGAGAACACCCGCAGAATATCTGCCAGGCTGATGTTTTCGGGGGCCCTTGCCAGCACGAAACCACCGTTCCGGCCGCGCACGCTATCAACCAGTTCGGCCTGTCTCAACAGGTTGAGCAGCTTACCTGTGTACTCGGGTGAGAGACCTTCGTTCTTCGCGACGAGCGAAACGGGAATTGGCTCGTCAGTTTGTGGGAGCGCTAGCTGTAACATGCAGCGCAGCCCGTACTCTTCCATTGAAGTGACTTTCATGAAACACCTCAGAGAAGACCTTGGAGGCGTTGCTTGACTCGATCACAGAACTCACTGCGAACTCTGCTGATGGTGATAAGAAGGCAGTTTAAGAAAACCTGACAAAAAAGTCAACTTTTAGATGGCCACGTCTATGCGCACAGAAGGTTGGCAAAATAGCTCAGGCAATTAGTGTGAACAGGCTGAGGTGGTTCGCACGTGGTAGGTACAGACAACATAACGTGGGGAAGTCAAAGAGGGTGGCTTACCCGCAGATCACGGAGCGTTCCTAGTATTTCTTCGACCAAGGGTACTTGGCGCTCCTACGAGTCTCGGGTTGGTAGTGCGACAGCGTTTTGATGTAGCCGAACTCTTTGGGGAACGAGAGTTCGTATATCTCCGGGTTGACTCCGTCGTCAAGGCAGACCTTTTTGGCTTGCCACCCTGCACGGGTCATAAGAAGCCCTGCATTCTCAGGCTCATTCTCTGGCGCCCGGGTGCAAACAAGTGGTCCATCTAAAACGGCTCCTGGCTCTAGGTAGTACTGAAAGTCTGTTTCCTCGAACTCACCGCTCAAGACTGCTTCCCAGAAAGCCGTCAGCCCTATTGCGAACGCTTTGCACGATTTGGGGTCAAAGACAGGTTCCGGTTCCTTGGCATCCGACTTAGCATTAGTCGCGGAAGCTTCGGTGGCCTCCTCCGCTGCTGGGGCTTCAATCTCGGCAGCTGACGGTGTTTCCTCTTCGAACTCGGGCTCCGGATCTACAGTCGTTTTCTGCAGGTCGCAATCCTTACAGCGCCATTCGCCGTCTACCTCTTCGGCGTGCTGATGTAAGCAGATCTCCTGGTAATGAGCGATCTCCGCTTCAAGCGCATTGCGTTCCTTTACTTGATTGTCATCCTTCAGAAGGTTAAGCGCTTTCTGGGCGCGGTAACGGTGGTCGCGTAGCTCTAGAGATTCGAGTTCCATGGATTCGCTGGGTTGCCCTCGAGGGTTTCTTTGGCTGGCTTCACTCGACCTTGGTGGCGTTTGTTGGGGCGTCGTTGGCCGCCATCTCCGAGTTTCACAGCATTTCGGCAAGGAGTTTAAGCAGACAGTCCTTGTCTAACCGGTGACGCGAGAGACGGGTAGCATAGCATTCAAGCTACATTCGTGCGGACGCCCGGGGGGCTAGATTGCAGAGCTGTAAATCCCGTTATTAAGTGTCTTTAGGTGAGTAGCGTGTAACCTTTATTGTTACTCGATCAAAATCGTAGCCGAGAGTAACTACTTGAGCCATTCATCCACAACGATACGTTTTTTGATTGTCTGTTTCCTGGCAGTCGCGGGACTCATTGTGGGTCCGGCCGCCGACGGTGGGGCGGTTGAGCCGTCCAGCCAAGATGGTGAAGAGCATTACAACGCCGCTGAGGCTATGCTTGCTAGTGGAGACACTGAAGAAGCGCTCCAACTTTTCACTGCTATCGCCGATAACTTTCCGAGAGCTCGATACCCGTTATTTTCCTGGCGTGCCGCAGCCAAAGTACGCGCCGGGCAGATCGAGATTGACCTTGGCCGCGTCGATGCCGGTGTAGCCCGCTTCGTTGAGGTGATCGACGGTGAGACACCCTCGGTTTGGACGACAAGAGCGCGGCTAGGTCTAGCTACGACTCTGCTATGGAACCGCGAATGGCAGGCTGCTGCACGCTTGCTGCAAACTATTGTCGATGTTTCAGCAAGAGCTGGCCCAGAATCCGACATTATTGCCTACCGCGACGCCGAGGACCGGCTCACACTCTTGCACCGTCTCTGGTTGCGTGCCGAGGCAGGTGAGCGACCTTGGCAGCAAGCTGGTCGTTACTCGGTTGATTTCGCGTTCGATCGTCCGATAGGGATCGCTGCTGGCATTAATGGCGTGCTGGTGACTGATGAAGGGAATGATTTAGCTATCTTCTTTGATTCTTTTGACACCGCTGCTTCTTTCCGTGTTGCTGACCCACAACGACCATGGTGGGGGACATCCGCGAACGGCTTTGTGGCGGCAGGATCGATGGTGAGCGCTCCATTAAGGACCAAGTCGTTCCAATTTGTCTATCCTGAAGGTTCTCGAGAGCGACCGCTCGATGACATCCGGGCCGGTGTGGGCATGCCGGACGGTGGCTGGTACTTAGTCGACAGCGAATACCGGGGCGTGATGCGCTTTGGGCGGAATGGCACGTTCGATCACATTCTCGATACGGGTGTCAACAGTGAACCGGTTGATCTGGATCGCGGTCCGCGTGGTCGCCTATTCGTCATTGAAAAACGAAGTCGTGAAGTCTTGATTTTCGACGCTGGCGGTGTTCTGTCGGCGGGGTTCTCGTATCACGATTGGCGCGAACCATATGCTTTGGCAGTTGATTCGCTTGGCTATGTCTATGTGCTCGATCGTGGCCTTAAAAGGATTGACGTGTTTGATCAGGATGGCGGCTTCTTGTGGACCCTCGGCCCGGTCCTGCCGGGCGGAATAGAGCTTGGTGACCCGCGCGACCTGACAGTTGACAGTACGGGCCGTATCTTGATCGCTGATCGAGGTCTCAGAACCGTGGTGGTGGTTGAATGAGGAACTTGGTTAAGGACGCCTGCGCAGATGTGTTCAGGATGGGTCTCAGTGCAGCCACCAATTCCTACGCGCTTGTCTTGTTGTTTGTTTTTTTGGCAGTGGTTCCTGCGGAAGCCCAACAGGTGAATGAGCGGATGCGCTCAACCTTTGCTCAGGCCGAGATGCTTTACCGGACGGCCGAGCCCGACCAGGCCATCCAACCGCTTACGGTTGTCATTGAGGCGTTGCTATCCAGTGCGACGAGCGGTGACATAGATGATGAGGGCCAGGCACTGTTGGTTCGGAGCCTCGCCTATCGGGCCGACGCCCTGATTTTTGCCGGGGAACGCGACGTTGCTGAAGCCGATCTTGAGCAATTGCTGACTTTGTATCCGCGTGTCTCGATTGAAGGATTTCGCCTTTCAGACGCTGGCGCAAATCGCTTCCAGCGTGCTGAGGCTCGGCTGGTGGGAACACTGACGTTTTCAGCAACACCATTAAGTGCACGTATCTTTGTTGATGGAGAGCAGCTACCAGAGGGCATTACCAGCTACGACCTACTTGCTGGTACCCACCTCATAGAGGCGTCACTTCCAGGTTTCACTCGCCAGGTGCAGGAGGTAGAGATTCGAGCAGACCGGGCCATCGAGGCCGAGATTGCACTTGAGAGGATCTCAGCGGTGGTCAGGCTAATGACTCGTCCTGTTGGTGCGACCGTCCTGATCGATGGCAAGGTCGTAGGCGAAACCTTTGGGATGCCGCCGCGCGATTGGGTACCAACGGGCGACGCAGCGAGGTATCCGCGTGGAGAGTTTTCCTCGGTTATGGAAGTCGAGGGCCTCATGCCAGGCCGACACGAGGTGGAAGTTATCCTCGATGGGTACCGGACTTTCAGTGCGCCACTGACTATCCCCGATCTGGCCGATTATCAGGTTGGGAGCATCATCATGACGGCCAATCTTGGACTCGTGTTACTTCGGGGCCTAACGCCTGATTCCGAGGTTTGGGTCGATGGGCGCCGAACTCAGCCTGAAGCTCCTTTAAGTTCAGGTAATCAAGGAACGCTGAATTCAAGTTCCTATCGGCTGTCATTGGAACCCGGGGAATATCGCATCACCGTGAGCCAGGCTGATGCGGGCGTGTTCGAAGAAATGGTGACGGTGGCCGATCGGCGCAGCATAGCCCTCACCGTCCGCCTTCGCCCAGGTTTGACCTTCCTTGGAGTTGTTGGTTCTGACCGGCTAGGGGCCGAGACGCTCGAGAACACGCTGCGCGGTGCGTTCACGGAGTCGGATTATTGGGCCTTCCTCGACCGCACCGATGACGCAGAGGGGATTCTTCAACGGACGGGCGCTACAGGGGATCGGCTGCGGGCAGCGGTGGAAGGAGGGACAAACAGTCCAAGCTCGCTCGATTGGCAGCGGCTTCAAACAACAGTCAGCCGCGAGCTTCCCGGGTCGATATTTGTTCTCGGCGTGCTGGACGATGACGAACTGACGGCTGGCGCTGACCTCTGGATATGGCCTTCGGCCCCGGGCCCCGCGGTTGCTGAGCGGATGCAAATCTCGCTGGCCGATAGGGACATGTTTGAGGCGTTGGCCACTAGCTTGTCGGAGACTATGACGTTCCAACGGTCGTGGACTGGAATGGACCTTATTGCCAGTGGGATCGCGATGTCTCCGGTAGTTGCGACAGTTGTACCAAATGGACCTGCTGCAGCGGCTGGAGTGAGGGCTGGTGACCAACTTATTACCGTTGCCGGTAACAAAGTTGCAACTGTTGAAGGGGCAGCCAATTGGTTTGCTACTTTTCCACCAAGCTCTATGGTTGCGCTTGGCATGGTCGGGCCGACTGGCGAACGCACGGTCGAGTTGAGAATGGGGGCTACACCTACCGTGGTAAATCCGTTGGAGGCGGATCGTTTCTACTCAGTGGTTTGGGCGATGAGCGCTGCGGCTGCGGGACGGCGCGACGTTGCGGTCCCGTCTTGGTTGGTGGAACTTAATCAGGTGGCGGTGTTTTTGCACGTGAGCGATTGGGAGGCCGCGGTCCGCAAGCTAACCAATCTTCGAGCGCCCGAGGTCTCCGGCGTTGGGTATGGGCTGGCACAGTACTGGCTTGGTCTAGCACTTAGTGAGATTGGCGACCTCGATGGTGCCCGGGCTGCTTTTGAGCGCTCCTTGGGTCAGCCCGGTGCCCGCTATTTAACCAACGATGGACTTTTTTTAGCCCCGATGGTACGAGCTCGCCTTGTCGCTCTCGGAAGTACCAACAATCGCTAGTGCTAGTGAAACCTCTACGTTATCTAGATGCTCACGCCTTGCGGTGCGCGTTGCCAATGAATGCTGCCATCGATGCCATTGAGGCGGTGATGCATGCGGCTGGGAGAGGGGATGCCGAGGCTCCCGTCCGTACCATGCAATCGGTCGTGCGTTCTGGCAAGGAAGACTTTGTCTTTGTCGTCATGCCGGGCGTATGGAGAGAGCGCCAAGCCGCAGTGGCTAAGATCGTCTCTAACGTACCCGACAATCCGCTCGAGGATCGTGCCACTGTTCAGGGAGTAGCGGTTATGCTCGATGTCGCAACCGGTTCGCCGAGGCTGATCGTGGATGCCTCGACATTAACCACGATTCGAACTGGGGCTGTGGTCGGTTTAGCAACCCGTTTACTTGCGCGATCGTCATGCAATGTGCTTGGTGTCATCGGCACCGGTGGAATTGCTGCCGACCTGGTCGAAGGGGTTGCCGCCGTACGGCGGATCGATCGGGTACTCGTTAACGATATTCGTCCCATGGTTGCTGCCACCTTTGCGGAGCGGATTCCGTTTGATGTCGAGGTTGTCAATGACAACGACGAACTAGCTTCACGATCAGACATATTAATTACTGCTACATCGGCGACCGACCCGACTATCTCGGCAGGAGCGGTGCAGTCCGGCACACACATAAATGCAGTCGGAAACTTCTCGCCCACTGGTCGTGAGATTCCCGGCACAGTAGTCGCCGCGTCTACCCGCTACGTTGACGACATTGACAATGCCATGGAAGAAGCTGGTGAATTTATCTTAGCTGCGTCGGAAGGCCTGATTCCACAAGGCGCTGATGGCATCACTGGCGATCTTCAAGGGCTGGTCCTCGGCAAAGTTCCACCACGCACCAATGAAGACGAAATTACCCTATTCAAGACTGTAGGCACCGCACTCTCCGATGTTGCAGGCTTGGCTGCCGCCGCAGTTGCGGCGGAGGCAGAAGATCTTGGCGTCGTGTTGAGCTGACATCCCAGCTGCCAAGATTCACGCTGTGCAGTTGAGCAACGTGACGAGTTGCTCTGTATGCTCTTATGCGTCGGCAGCGATCTCGGGTGGAGCGCCCCGCATCATATCGATGAAGCGATCGAAGAGAGGTGCCGCGTCATGTGGTCCAGGGGCTGCCTCGGGATGATATTGGACGGCAAGGATCGGCCAGTCCTTGTGTCGGATCCCTTCGAGTGTCCCGTCATTGAGGTTCATCCTCGTGACCACAAAGCCGCTTTTCTCGAGGCTGTTGGGATTGACGGCAAAGCCGTGGTTTTGAGAGGTAATCTCAACTGCCCCGGTGGCTAGGACGCGGACTGGATGGTTGGCTCCATGGTGGCCAAACTTTAGCTTGAACGTTGTACCACCGGCTGCCTGACCAATGATTTGGTGACCCAAACATATCCCAAGCATTGGGAGTTTACCGAACAGATGCTTGGCGGCTTCGACACCATAATCGACGGTTGCTGGGTCCCCCGGACCGTTTGACAGCAAGACGCCGTCTGGTTGGTACTCGAGCACTTCTTCCGGCGGCGTGGTGGCCGGGACAACTGTGACCTCACATCTGCGCGCACGCAGCGATCGTAGGATGTTCCACTTAACACCGAAGTCGTAGACGACGACCGAAAGGGTGTCTTCGTTAGGTGCGACTGCAGGCTGTGGACGAAATGTAACGGAGGTCTCCGCCACGCCAGGCGTTCCGTTCCATTCGTAAGGGCTATCGCACGTTACCGACGGCACCAAGTCTTGACCTTCCATAGAAGAAATCTGCTGTGCCAGTTTGACGGCGGCGACTAGATCTGCTTCACCTTGTACGATAACGCCACGCTTAACGCCTTCCTGGCGAAGCCTGGTGGTCAAATCACGTGTGTCGATGCCCTCGATCCCTGGCACGCCTGCTTCAGCCAGGTAGTCACTGAGGGAAGTCTCGGCCCGCCAGTTGCTCGGTTGCGTGGTGAGTTCACGCACGATGAAGCCTTCAACATGGATTGCGTTGCTTTCTGCGTCGGCCGCGTTTACCCCGTAGTTGCCGATCTGTGGTGTCGTCATTGTGACGATTTGACCCTTGTAAGAGGGGTCGGTGAGGATTTCCTGATAGCCTGTCATCCCGGTGTGAAAAACAACTTCACCCGCAGCTTGATCGGCACACCCAAAACTCCGTCCAGGGTAGGCGGTACCGTCTTCTAGAACCAACCAGGCTGTACCACCGATAATCATGAGGCGAGCGTAACACGCTGTCTGTAAACCCTCGATCTGCAGCTAAACGACCGCAGGGAGCCACTTTTAGCTGTGTGTCACCAATAAGACGGCTAGCGACCTCAGGGCACGATGCAGTACTCTTTTAAGTACGGGTCGGAGCAAGCCCTGATTAGTTTTCGAAGGAGTCAATCCATGAGTTCTAGCACTGAGGCGCAGACATCGGAAAGGGCGCCTGCGCCGCAGCTTTCGCCCAACCAGCTTATTATTTTCACGCCGGCTGCAGTAGGAAAGGTCATCAGTTTTTCGCAGACCAACCCCGAGGCCGAGGGTAAACAGCTTCGCCTCTATGTCCAGGGGGGTGGGTGCTCGGGCTTCGAGTACGGTTTTAAGTTCGATGAGCGGAAGGAAGGTGACTATGTTCTGCCGCAAGGCCATGGTGAGGAGAGCATCGAGGTTTTGGTTGATCCGTTCAGTTTGCCGTTCCTCCAGAGCTGCACCATTGACTATTACGAGGACTTTGCGGGTAGTGGCTTTAAGGTGAGCAATCCGAACGCCACTGGTACCTGTGGTTGCGGACACTCCTTCTCAACATAAGTTCAGAGTTCGTCAGCGTTCAACTAGAGCTTTACGTGGATGTCCTCGCCATCGACGCGAACTTCGTAGGTGTCGACGCTTTGTCCAGGCATGCTTTCACATTCGCCAGTGGCCATGCTGTATTTCCAGCCGTGCCATGGGCAGGTGACGGTGCCGTCGGTGCAAAAGCCGTCACCGAGTGGGCCACCACGGTGAATGCAAGTGTTGTCGAGCGCGTGAAAAGTACCATCGACGTTGAACAGCGCGATGGCCACTCCATTCACCTCGCATACTCGACCTTCCCCTGGAGGAATGTCGTTAGCCTTTGCAGCCCATGTAAAATCGGACATTTAATGCTCCTCCTTCTCAATGGGTTGTGCAACTCGCGGATTTTGTCATGGGTGATTCTGTTGGTCAAAAAGTACCCCAGACGGTAGCTCCCGATCAGGTTGGCAATAGCGGTGGTTCGTTTAACAGTGCTGTGCGCCTGATGTTCAATGCCCTAGCACCGCGCTACGATAGTTTCAATCATTTTTCATCACTCGGGCTCGACTATGGATGGCGCCGTGCCACAGTTCGTTCACTAAAGCTGACAGAGAGTGATCTGGTACTCGATATCGCCACTGGAACAGGGGACTTGGCGTTCGCTACTACGCAATCAGCTCGCGGAATAGTTGGCTGTGACTTTGCCGTCGAGATGATTCGCCGCGCCCATGCTAAGGTCCGTCCCGGTGACGGCACTTGGTTCCACGTAGCGTGCGCTGAGTGTTTGCCATACTGTGACGAGCGGTTCCAAGGTGTCACGTCAGCATTTGCTATGCGCAACGTCAAGCCGATACTTGAGGACGTACTCGCAGAGGCTTTTCGGGTGCTTGAACCGGGTGGCCGCGCAGCAATTCTAGAATTCAGTCGGCCACGGATGGCCCCCATTCGCTGGGGGCACAGTTTTTACACTCGCTTACTGATGCCGCGGGTAGGTCGTTTTGTCACCGGCACGGTGGAGCCATTTCACTACCTATACCGCAGTATCCAAGAATGGTATTCTCCCGACGAATTTGCTGAAATACTTCGTACCGTTGGGTTTACAAATGTTTGTTATCGTATGATGAGCTTTGGTACAGTTGCGCTGCACACCGGGACTAAACCAACCGCTTGTCGCTTGTAGCTTAGGACAATAATGATAAGACGCATAAGAATGGCAGGGCTCATACTACTGGCTACAACGTCAGTCTTCTCGACCCTTGCCTCTGCCCATGAAGTCGCCCCGGGGCAATTGCTGTATGGTGTCGACCGCGCCAAGATCACGGGCATTGCTGCCGATCACGAGCCGTTTGCGCTGGACCAAACGGTTCGCCTAGCGATCGAAGTTGAGATGTTGCCGGGTATGCACGTCAACGCGAATCCGCCGACGTTTGATTGGATGATACCTGTGGAGGTCTCGGTCAAGGGGGTCGAGGGGGTCAGTCTAGTCGAAGCGTTTTACCCGGAGCCTGTAAGCGTCAAGTTTCCTTACGACGACGAACCCTACCTCGTGTACCAGGATACCTTTGTGCTCGGCCTTGTCCTGGTTATCGCCGAAGACATTCCAATAGGTGGCCGCGAGCTCCAGGTCGTGCTCGATTATCAGGCGTGCAACGATGAAGCTTGTTTCGCGCCGACCGACACCTCGATCAAGATGCCGATCATGATGGTTGCAGATGTGGACCAGAGCCGGGGAATTTCCTCGCCCCTTATTGACCGGGCCCCTTTCCCACGTTAACGAGCGCAAAACTGCGGATTTTCTTAGGGTTGCGCTTCTCTCGGACGCTTACCAAGATAGGGTGCAATTGACTCACCCTAATTCGCTGGTCTCTATGTTACCTAGCTTCTGCCTCGCGCTTGGCTTTGATATCGTCGATGATCTTTTGTGAAAGGTGTGCCGGTACCTCGTCATAGTGTGAGAACTCCATTGTGTACGTGCCACGGCCTCCGGTGAGCGAGTTCAAATCGGGAGCATAAGTAAGCACCTCAGCGAGCGGAATCTGTGCCTTAATCATCTGTTGGTGACCACCGGCCGGCTCCATTCCCTGGACACGGCCGCGCCGGCTATTGAGGTCGCCCATTACATCGCCCATCGCGTCATCGGGAATACTGATTTCAATGTCCATTAGTGGCTCCATCAACGTCGGCTGAGCCAGTAAAGCTGCTTCTTTGAAAGCCATCGAACCGGCGATCTTGAAGGCGATCTCGGAAGAGTCGACGGCGTGGAACTTCCCGTCGAGCAAGGCACACCTAAAATCTTCGAGAGGAAAGCCACAGAGCACCCCTCGTGCAGCTGACTCCTGGACACCCTTCTGAACGGCGGGCCTGAACTGCTGCGGTATCGAACCGCCGAAGATCTTGTCCTCGAACTCAAAGCCTTCGCCAGCGTCATTCGGTGACAGCTCAATCACACAGACACCGAATTGGCCGCGGCCGCCGCTCTGCTTCTTGTGCCGACCCTCTGCTCGTGCTGTACCACGAATTGTCTCGCGATAGGGAACAGTAGGTGGTTTCAATCTCGTTTTCACGCCGAAACGTTTCTCAAGCTTTGCCACGGTGACCTCTACGTGGAGTTGGCCGAGCCCGGAAACGAGCAACTCGTGAGTCTGCGGGTCGCGGTTGACGGCGATCGTCGCGTCTTCCTCACAGAGGCGTGCGAGTGCCTCACTAATCTTTTCTTCATCCGCCTGGGTTTGAGGTTCCACTGCGAACGAGATTGCCGCCTTAGGAAATTCAACAGGGTCGATGATTATTGGCTGTGATTTATCGCAAAGCGTATCGCTGGTGTGGATATCTCTGAGCTTGGCGACTGCGCACAACTGCCCGGCAACGACACCCTGGGTGGGTTCATATTGCTTACCTTGCACCAGTGACAAGTTCGCCAGCTTTTCAGTGGTGTTGCTGCGTGGATTGAGCATTGGCGCATCGATGCTGGCTGAACCCGAGAACACCTTCATTAATGAGATGCGGCCGGCATAGGGGTCGGCCACCGTCTTGAAGACCAACGCTGCAAACGGACCCTCTGGGTCGATCGGCCACGAGGCCTCTTCTTTATCCTTGGCATTCGCCCCGGTAAAGTCGGCGCGCTCATCGGGTGAGGGAAGATAGTTGACGATAGTGGCAAGCACCCGGTCGGTGCCTATGCCGTGTAATGCTGACGTGCAAAGAACCGGAAACAACAAACGGTCTCGCACTGCAGTACGAATGCCCTTTGCGAGTTGCTCAGGGGTCAAGTCGCCTTCCTCGAAGAAAACTTCCATGAGAGTTTCGTCACCTTCGGCCACCATCTCGACGAGCGCTTCACGCTGGCTCTCAGCGGTAGCCTGCAACTCCTCAGGAATGTCTCTGGCGGAGGCTCTCCCGTCACCATCACGTTTGTAACTGAAAGCTTTCATTTCAACGAGGTCAACTACACCACTGAAATCGTGTTCTTTTCCGATCGGAATTTGCAAAGCTACCGCTTCGCGCCCGAAGCGTGCCTGTATGGCCTCAAGGGTACGTTGGTAGGAGGAGTTTTCTCGATCGAGACGGTTGATGGCGATGAACCCCGGCGTCTTGTATTCGCGAGAGTACTGCCACGATTTGTCACTCATCACCTGGGGGCCGGAGACAGCGTCTATCAAAAGCGCAAAGCTGTCCGCTACACGGACCGAAGCCTTCGTGTCCGGACGAAAAACACTGTAGCCAGGTGTGTCGATAAAGGTGACGTGTTTGCCCTCGAAGTTGCAATGGGCAAGCGCTGCCTGGATTGAAATCTGTCGTTCAACCTCTTCAGGGTCGTAGTCGGTTGTCGTGGTACCTTGATCTACGAGCCCCATTCGATTGACGGCGCCCGTGGTGTACAGGCACGCTGAGACAAGCGTCGTTTTTCCGGTGTCTCCGTGACCTACCACAGCGACGTTTCGCAGATCAACGGTTGTGACTTTAGCCATCGCCTCCCCTGAGATCTTCAGAACCATCCGATAACAAGCCGGCGCGGGCTGCGACCCTAGAATCGCCGTCTAGCCCCGCGAGAATATCACGGTTCGTCCCGGACACGTCGTAGCGTGCGGAGTAGCTCTTCGAAGTCTGTTGGCAGTGGCGCGATAAATTCTAGTCGCACGCCACTGATAGGATGATCAAGTCGCAAGCGAGAGGAATGGAGCCCCGGTCTGTCGAAGTCGCGGATGGCGCGTCTTGCTCGGCCGTCAGGTACACTTTTCCACTGTGCGCCAACGTACTTCAGGTCACCCACGCAAGGGTGATGTATCGCCTCGAGATGGGCCCGCACTTGGTGCGTGCGGCCGGTTTTAGGCCAAACGTCGAGCAACGCAAAACCGCCTAGGTCTTCGACAAACTCCCAGCGAGTGAAAGCGTCACGAGGCCGGTTGGTGTTCGATGAAATCTTTGTTCGATTACTGCGGTCGCGGCCGATGGCCAAATCGATGTCGCCAGATGACGCCCGTGGGCAACCATAAACCACCGCGGCGTATTGCTTTTCGACCGTTCGAGCGGCGAACTGGCAGGCGAGCGCGGCGTGGGCCTCGTCATGCCTCGCCAAAGCCATAATTCCAGAGGTTCCCTTGTCGAGGCGATGCACTATCCCTGGGCGATCGCTGCCACCGCACTGCGAAAGGGTTTTGCCATAACGGTGCAGTAAGCCGTTGACCAATGTTTCCTTGTGTTGCCCTGCCCCCCTGTGTACGACCAGCCCTGCAGGCTTGTTGATGACAGCGAGATCATTGTCTTCATAGATAACGTCAAGGTCCAGAGCTTGCGGACGAGGCTCATCTGCATCTGCAGGTGTCCTTCTAGGCAGGAAAACGGTGATTTGTTGGCCGCCTCCCACTGAAAAGCTCGGTTTTACTGCGGGCACTTCGCCGATGACGACATGGCCGCTAGCAATGAGGCGCTGAATCTTGGAACGGGACAGATCGGGTAACAGAGTGGCAAGGACACGATCGATACGCTGACGGGCTAGGTGGTCCGGTACGGTTACTCGGTGGTTGGAGCCGTTGTTTGGCAGCTTTGACTGCATCAATTGTCGCCCTACGATCAGGATGCGCTCTCGGCTGGCTCCATCGGCCCATGTTTACCCTTCAAACGGGCCAGCATGCCGAGGGCGATAGTGGCGCCCACGATGGCAATGAATTGGGAGGTCGATAGTGCTCCGCCGAATAAGAAGCCACGTGGGTCAGCCCGCAAGAACTCATGGAAGAAACGTAACGCGGCGTACGCGAGCACGTACGACCAGAAAATCTGTCCGTCGTATTGCTTGCGCCGGAGCATCCAAATCAAGAAGCCTCCAAGCACGAGGTTGGTAGTGGCTTCGTAGAGCTGCGTTGGGTGCAGTGGGATGTTCAAAGGTACACCGACCAGAGAACCACTGTATGTGTCTGTGAAAGTGATACCCCACGGAAGGTCCGTAGCGATACCGTAGCAACAGCCGGCTGCGAAACAGCCCAGACGACCAATACCGTGGCCGATTGCCACAGCAGGTGCACTGATGTCGGCGACTTTCCATACGACTAGCTGGTAGCGACGGGTATACCAAAAAGCGGCCAAAATTGCGGCGGTGAAACCACCGTAGAAAACGCCTCCTGCCTGCAGCAAGCTCATGCCCATCTGAGCGAGGGAGCCGATATACGCACCTGTCGATCCGAGGAAGCCGAGAGCCTGACCTACTGCACCTCCACCTTCCGTTGCCAGTGTTCGGAACTGCCTCGAATAAACTTCCCAGTCAACCACTAACAAGAGGATCTTCGCCCCTACCAGAGCGGCGAGAATGATGTAGACACCCATGTCGACGATCACCTCTCCGTCAATCTCTTCACGTTGTGCCAATCGTCGTGCCACCAAGATGGCTATGAGGAACGAAAAGACAAGCAGTACACCGTACGTGTGAATAGTGATCGGTCCTAAGACCGGAAGCGGTAGTTCAAACAGGGTTGGAAACATGGACTAGCCTCGGATTGTTTCTGCTAATTCAACGGAGCCATGTCTTCGGCAGCCGTTTTCTTCACGGAAGTTTCGTTTGCCGACAAATTATCGCATTCTTCAGGAGGCGCTTCGGTCATCATGGGTGAATCTTTTTCGACCTCGCCTTGTTTAGCCATGACGATGAACAAGAATATCGCGCCAACAGTAATCGCTGTATCGGCGACGTTAAAGGATGGCCAATGGTAACGGCCCCAGTGGACGTCGATGAAGTCGACGACATAGTGGAGACGCAGCCGATCGATGAGGTTGCCCAACGCACCACCGAGAATGAGGCCGAACGTGGCCATGACGCGGGGCTCGTGCCAACCTTGCCGAGCGTAGGCCCAGATCAAACCGATAGCTAACACCGACACAACGACCAGTCCTGCTCGAACGGGGGCCACCGGTGCATCGCCGAGCAAGCCGAAAGCGGCACCTGTGTTCCGTACGTGTGTTAGGGCAAGGAAGTTGTCGATCAAGTCGATGCGGATCTGAAAGGGAATCCAGGCGCTCACCATAAGCTTGGTGATTTGATCAAGAGCCAGAACGGCTGCTGCGATGAGCAATACCCCCGTACGGTCGCGCATTTATGTGTCATTCCCCCGCGATGAGCCTAACTGTGGGTTACTGAAGCTTCAGTAAGGCGCTGCGGTACTGCATGGCCGTTGCGGTGGTCACATCGTTTCCAAGGTCTCCTGAAACGAGACGGGCAGGACACCAGCTCCTAAAATGAAGAATAGGCGCGTATGCCTGCAGACACAAGGTTTTGAGGTGATTCATCCGTCCTGACTTCAACCCGACGTGGTGGTACTGTGACCAAGAATTGGCCCTCCGGTCGTGAGGCCGTCCCTCTCCGGAAATTATTGGGCCCGATTATGTCTTTGACTGGTCAAAAGAAAGAGCGTCACATGCGTATAAGACAACTTCTAGTCAGATTTTATCCACTGGTTTTTGTGACAGTGATGATGGGTTTCCTAGTTGTTCCGGCTGTTGGCTTCGCGTCACCCGCGTCGCAGCAAGGACAACAAGAATCCCGGAGGCTCCAACTCAGCCTTGAAGAGGCGGTGGGATTGGCTCTCCGACAGAACCTAGATATAGCGTTTATTGACTACGACCGTGACATTGCTCATCAGAGCATAATTACGGCGGAAGGTTTATTCGACCCGATCCTTGGTGTCGGTACTCCCGGTACGCCGGCGGTCGTTGGAACTGTCGCCAGTGGTTTTGGTCAGACAGCTCCGCTGATCGGAGGCGTTGGGTTTTCGTCGTCGGAGAGTCCATCGACGACAGCGCTCGCTGGCGCGTCTGTCAGCGAGAGCCAGGGTTTCGGTACTCAGGTTCGTTTCACGCAACAGTTTGATTTTGGGTTCAACTACCAATTGGGCTACAACATTGGTCGTAGCACCAGCAACAGCACATTTACGAACCTGAATCCGTCATGGAACAACACCTTCGGGTTTGCTTTCGCCCAGCCGCTGTTGCGCGGTCGGGGAAAGGAAGCGAGCGGTGCGCAGCTACTTCTAGCGAAGCGCAACGCAGAGGTTAGCGACCACGTATTTCGCACCCAGGTGGAGACTGTTCTGTTCGGTGTCGTGCAAACCTACTGGGAACTGGTGTTCGCGCGACGCAACTTGGAAGTCTCCGAAAGATCGCTGCAGCTAGCTCAGGACCAGCTTGGTCGAACACAGGTACAGGTTGAGGTGGGCATGCTGGCCCCGATTGAGGAGACTCAGGCAGAAGTCGCCGTGGCGCAACGTCGGAACGAACTGATCATCGCACGAAACGGAGTCGAGGACGCTACCGACAACCTAAAGGTGCTACTCAAAGCCGAGTCTTTGCCGGACGGCTGGGAAACTGTAATTGACCTTACCGAGGCACCGGAGATTACACCACGCCAAGCTGACATTGATGAAGAGATCCAGACGGCACTCGCCAATCGGCCCGAAATTGCCACTGCCCGGGCCCAAATTGCCGCCAGGCAAGTCGAGGTTAACGTTACACGAAACTCCATGTTGCCAGCACTCGATGTGGTGGGCGGGATTTCGTTCGTTGGTGTCGGTGGCGATACGATTGTCCGCGAACCCTTTCCTGGCCAAAAGATCATCGAAATTCTTCCCGGTGGCTATGGCGATGCTCTCAGTGCTTTGTACGGGTTCGGTTTTAGCACATGGAGAGTTGGATTTAACTTCAGCATGCCGATTGGCAATACCACAGCAAAAGGAAACTACGCGCAGGCGACACTCAATGAAGACAAGGCGCGGACTGAGTTAGAACGTACCGAACAACAGGCGATTCTTGAGGTCCGACAAGCGGTGCGTGCTGTCGCTGCAGCTGGCGAGCTTATGGTCTCGACAGCAAAAACGCGCGAGCTGGCAGAACAACAGCTGACAATCGAACAGGATCGCTTTGATGTCGGCATGTCGACGAACTTCGAGGTGTTGGCGTTTCAGGACGAGTTGAGGCGTGCACAGGCACAGGAGCTCCGTGCCATGATTGACTACCGCAATGCACAGGCTTTACTGTCGCGCGTGACGGGTGCAATCACCGAGGCCTGGGGGATTCAAATTCAGTAGGTAGCTTCCCAGATACATATGTGAGGGGAGCACCTCTCGCTGGTCTTGAGACACGAGTTGCCCCTCTCTATGATGACGTGGAATGGACAATACTCGTACATCCTCGTTAGTTGTCACTGTGGCTATTGCCGCGGGTACGATGCTTGCGCTCACCGGGGCCATCTCGCAACAGAAAGACACCCCTACGCAATTCGGAGCCGCCGTCAACCGTGTTCTCGTCGATGTCACGGTATTAGACAATAAAGGTCGATTCGTTCCCGACCTGACTATCGAGAATTTCGAGATCCTCGAAGAAGGCCAGCCAGTTGACCTTAGCTTTTTCGCCCTTGAACGATTCCGCAAAACGCTCCCTGTTCGGGCGACGGAAAACGGTGAAGTGCCGGAAGAGGAACAGATGCCACTGGAACTCGCGGAAGCGGCGCTTTTGCCGCGCTATATGGTTTTGTTTATCGACGGGTTCAATACGTCGCCACCTGATTGGGACAATGTTCGCTACGCCCTTAACGACTATCTCGACAAGCACGTCCAGGAAAACGATCGTCTCTTATTGGCGACGCTAACGCCGAACCGGAAGCTTCTGGTGGGACCCGAATTCACCCAGGATGTCAATAGTCTCAAGCGGCTCATTAACGAACTGGTGACTAATCCAGCAATTAAGGAGCGTGAGAGGCAGAACAAGCAAGACCTGTTGGCACTTCTGTATGACGACTCGAATCAGCTTTCGGGCATCAATGTTGCCGGGGAGAGCATTGGTTCCGACCCGCAAGGGAACGTAGCCAATGAGGCCAATATTCTACGCCAGGGGGCCAATTTGGCAGACGTGTTTGCTGGCCAGCGCAAAAACGAGATTCTCTACACACTGAATTCGATGACGTCGTTGGCCGAACACCTTAGCCGCACGTTTGATGTTCCCGGCCCCAAGACGATGATCATGGTATCGGGTGGGATCTCAGAAAATCCCGGTAGCGCCTACTATTACATTCTCGATGCTCGTCTCGACCAAGCGTCAGCCGCGGCGCGAGTAGATGCACCGATGGCTGCCGAACATCCGGTTGCTTTCCGCCAGCCGCACGCTCAGACGATTGATACTTACTTGCAGCGTGCAGTTGGTCACCTCAACCGCATGAACTACACGCTCTACACTATCGGAGCGCGCGGGACGATGATTGGTGCGTTCGACGACGCGACGGATAGATTTCGTAGCAATCTTAGTCCCGGTATTTCGTCGATTGCTTACCGTGATGAAGAAGTGGGACTGGAGACATTGTCACGCGGCACGGGCGGTCTAGCATTCCACAACTCGGCTAATTTCTTCGGTGCCTTTGAGCGGATCGATCACGATACGGCGTTCCGCTACGTGCTTGGCTATACGCCACCAGAACGGGCTGATAACGCCAATCCAGACAGATTTTACCGGATTCAAGTCAAAGTCGATCGAAAAAACGTTAACGTCCGCGCCCGCCGCGGCTATGTAGGCAGTTACTAAACTTAGCCACCCATCACTTATCACTACTTATTTGCGCTGATCTAGGCGCGGGGTCCGCATGAAGGCCTTAGCCATCCGAAAGCATGGTGCTCTTGATCAGGTTGCAGTGCTCGATGTCCCTCCTGCCGCGGTGGCCAGGGGCAGCGTCCGCGTTGATCTTCGAGCTGCGGCACTTAATCACCTTGACCTCTTCGTAATTGCTGGAATTCCTGGGATAGAGCTGTCGATGCCCCATGTACTGGGGGCTGATGGCGCCGGGGTGGTGAGCGAAGTAGCCGATGGTGTCAACAACGTGTCTGCAGGCGATGAGGTCGTACTTGATCCCGGTCTCGGCTCTCCTGACGAAGACGGCTATTCACTGTTGGGCGAGATGGTACCTGGAACTTTCGCTGAGCAGATCGTTGTCCCAGCCGAGAACTGCTACCCCAAACCAGCTTCGCTTTCTTGGGCCGCCGCGGCAGCGTTTCCGCTCGTCATGCTGACAGCTTGGCGCATGATGGTGTCCAAGGCAGGCCTGCGAGCAGGGGAGTGGGTTTTGATCCACGGCATTGGTGGCGGGGTCAGCCTCGCAGCTCTTCAGATCGCCCGCCATCTTGGCGCCCGTGCCATCGTGACCAGTCATTGCGAGATTAAGCGTCACCGGGCGCGTGAGTTCGGTGCGGAACATGCCGTTGACTACAACCACGACGATGTGGTCGCAGCGGTCCGTGCTTGTACCGACGGTGTTGGGGTTGATGTCGTGATTGACAATGTCGGCGAAGCGACATTTGGTACTAGCATCCGTGCATGTCGCAAGGGAGGCCGCATCATCACCTGCGGTGCGACTTCGGGGCCGAAAGTCCTGGTGGACATGCGCCGGGTTTTTTGGCGGCAGGTGTCCATTATGGGGTCAACGATGGGTGATTCTGCAGAGTTTCGCGCCATGCTTGCCGTCATTGAGTCAGGTGAGATTGTGCCGGTTACCGACCAGGTCTTTCCGCTTGCTGAGGGACGCGCTGCCCTTGAACGTTTGGAGACGGCCGAACAGTTTGGCAAGATCGTTCTTGATATCGACAGTCGTTAGCCGACCATTGGTATGGGCTGCTAACATCAAAGTACCCGGCGATCCCACCAAAGCTCTGCCCAATGATCGATACTTCCTCCCGCGTCTATACGTGGGCTTCCTTCGTAAAGTTCGAACACACACTGTTTTCGTTGCCCTTGCTGTACGCAGGCGCGGTGATTGCGGCGGGCACTTTCCCCGACCTGCGCACCGCACTGTGGATTCTCGGTGGAGGAACCGGGGCCCGAACGGCGGCAATGGGTCTTAACCGGATCATCGATCGAAATATCGACGCACGGAATTTGCGAACCGAGGTCCGGGAGCTGCCTCGAGGAACTATGAATCTAGCCGAAGCCTGGGGGATTGTGGGAGCGGGGCTAGCTCTCTACCTCTTATCTTGTTTCATGCTTTCGCCGTTTGCGTTGTCTTTGTCACCGGTCCCGCTGATTGTTTTTGTAATCTACCCGTACATGAAACGTTTCACGTCGTTGGCCCATTTCGGCGTAGGCACTGCCCTGGCGCTTGCGCCGTTGGGTGGTTTCATCGCCGTTACTGCGAGCATTTCTGGTTCTACCGCTGTCCTCTGGCTCGCAGCTTTCACCCTTTTATGGGTGGCTGGATTTGACATCATTTACGCCACTCTAGACATCGAGTTCGATCGCACGGAAGGGTTGCGGAGCCTGCCAGTGTGGCTCGGTCGGCACACGGCGCTGGGGGTTTCGATGTTCACGCACCTGCTTGCAATAGGGTGTTTAGTAGGATTGTTTATTGAGGATCTCAGCGGTGGGTTGGCAATCACTGGAATCATGGTCACTGGTGTCGTGCTCGCCGCTGAGCACTGGCTCGCTGAGCGGGTCAACCTGGCGTTTTTCCAACTCAACATCATCGTCGGATTTTTGGTGTTCGGTGTCGTATTCGCAGGCAAGCAGGGTTGGTGAGCGGACGATGAGGGATACAACGGTTAGCAGTAAGCGGATATTGGTCGGGGTGACTGGCGCCTCTGGGGCACCCTACGCGGTGGCGTTTCTTCGGCGGCAGCTTGGAGATGTTTATCTGGCGCTGTCGAATTGGGGTCGTATGGTAATGCGTGAGGAGACCGGGCTGCAGGAAGATGACCTGCGGCCACTGGTGCAGAAGGTTTTCTCGGACAAGGATCTCGCCAATCCGTTTTCGTCTGGATCCAATACCTTCGATGCGATGGTCATCATCCCGTGTTCTTTGACAACCATGGCCAAGATCGCTTCTGGGATTGGAGACACGTTGATTACACGCTCCGCTATGGTTGCCCTCAAAGAGCGGCGTAGACTCGTGCTCGTTGTGCGGGAAGCACCGTGGCCGACCAATGCGTTCGAAAATGCGGCCCGTTTATCCCGTGATGGTGTCATTGTCATACCAGCATCGCCTCCCTTCTACCATTCTCCTGAAACGCTCGACGAACTGGTTGAGCAGTTCGTCGACAAGGTAGTCGGGGCGCTTGGTTTTGAGCCGCACAAGAAATGGCGGGAAGATGTCTTATAGTGATCTGCAGGGCTTTGCTTCGGCGTTGGAATCGGCCAATGAGCTGCGCCGCATTGATGCCCTAGTTGATCCGTACCTCGAGATCGCGGAGATATACGATCGAGTGGTCAAACGGGAGGGGCCGGCCCTCCTTTTCGAAAACGTGCACGGGTCTGACTATCCGTTGCTGATCAACCCGCTCGGAAGCGCTCGACGTATCGAGCTTGCCCTCGGCCGACACCCCGCCGAGATTGGCGCTTCGTTGCTCGAACTGGCCGAGGCGGTACAGCCGCCACAACCGCGAAAATTGTGGAAACATCGATCGACGATTCGAGAGGTTCTCTGGAGCATGCGCGCATCACGCGTCCGCCGAGCGCCAGTCCATCAGGTAATAGAGGGGCCGGACTTGTTACGGCTCCCCGTGCAGACATGTTGGCCGGAAGACGGCGGTCCATTTATTACCTTTGGATTGGTAATTACCAAGGATCCGGAGACCCGCCAGCGTAATGTTGGTCTCTACCGGATCCAGGTGTACGACGCTACAACCGCCGGCATGCATTGGCAGATCCAAAAGGGGGGTGGCTTCCATTACAACAAGGCCGAACGTTTGGGAATTCCGCTCGAAGTTGCAGTAGTCATAGGTGCCGACCCCTACTTATTGATGGCGGCAATCACTTCGCTGCCCGAGGGCATGGACGAGATTTCTTTCTCAGGCCTTATGCGCCGAGCACCATGCAAACTGGTTCGCTGCAAGACCATTGATCTTGAGGTTCCCGCCGAAGCAGAGATAGTTCTTGAAGGCGTTGTCCCACCCCAAGAGCGGCGTCTGGAAGGGCCGTTTGGTGATCACTTCGGCCACTATAGTCATGCTAGCGACTTCCCCGTTTTTCACGTCAAGCAAGTTACCCGAAGGCGTGCGCCCCTATATCTGTCAGCAACGGTTGGCAAGCCGCCCCAAGAGGATAAGCATCTCGGTAACGCGGTGCAGGAAATGATCGGGCCACTCATCAAGCTAATCCATCCCGAGATTAAGGACCTGTGGGCCTACTACGAAACTGGTTTCCATAACCTTTTGGTGATGTCGATGGATGAGCGCTATTACAAGGAATCGATGCGCACTGCGCTGGCATTGATGGGCACCGGACAGTTGTCGCTTACAAAGTGCGGTGTGTTAGTGGATGGCAACATCAACGTTAGCGATTTTGATGCTGTACTGCGGGAGATTCGTGACAACTTTGATCCTTCTAGTGATTTTCTGTTGCTACCGGGAGTGCCGCAAGACACCCTCGATTTCACCAGTTTCAGGATGAACCTTGGTAGCAAGATGGTGCTCGACGCGACCTCGGGTGCGAAGCGCACGCTACACGGGACGCCCGGTTCCGACGCAGCGGCGGTCGCCGACGCAGCCGGTGGAGACATTCCGAGCATTGAAGGCAATTTCTCGGGTCTGATCGTCCCTGGGTTAAGCTCAGCTTATCCCGGCGATGAGGCCATTAAGGCGGGTGCAAGGGATGAACAAAACAAACGGACGGAAAATGATCTCCGAGTAGCAGATCCCCGTGAAATCGATTCCCGTATCCTTGCTTACACGACTCTTCAGGATTCTCTTCTTGTCGCCCAAGTTGAAGTTGGAGGACGCGAGGTTGTCGAACGCCTTGTGCAGGCTCCTCTTGGCCCGATCAAGATGGTCGCCGCGGTGAGCCCAGATGTGCCATTGGATAACCGGGATCTTTTGCTCTGGGGAATCTTTACTCGCTTCGACTGCGCCCGCGACATCGTCTTTACCGAAGTACAACGACGTGGTGCGTGGACCACTTGCCACGGTGTAATGGGAATCGATGCGACCTTCAAACCCGGCTACCCCAAACCGCTAGATATGGACCCAGATATCGTTGAGAAGGTGGACAGACGATGGGCCGAATACGGGATAGACTAGTGGCATGGGCAGCCCTGTAAGTATCGATACAAGTGGTTTGCGCAATTTGACTGACCCGGCGCTTAAGCGCATCGTCGCCAAGTTAGAAACTGGTGAACGGCTCGATCGTGACGACGGACTTGCGGTACTTACTTCGCAGGACTTGATCGGTGTGGGTCGTCTCGCCAACGCGGTTAAGGAAATGCGATCGGGTCCCTATGCCTTCTTCGTGCTGAATCGTCAGATCAACCCGACGAATATTTGCGTGATCTCTTGCAAGTTTTGCGATTTTGCGGCTAAAGCGGGAGACGATGATGCCTATGAAATGACAATGAGCGAGATCCTTGAAAAGGTCCGGGAGCCGATCCACGAGGTGCATTTGGTTGGGGGCTTGCACCCAACTTGGCCGTTTGAGTACTACGAAGAAATGCTTCGTGCCATTCGTCGTGCCAACCCGGCGGTTCAGATCAAGGCGTTCACGGCTGTCGAAATCGAGTTTTTCTCTAAGATTGCCAAGATTCCCGTTGAGGACGTTCTCAATCGATTGGTTTCTGCTGGACTCGATACGATGCCAGGTGGGGGGGCAGAGGTTTTTTCCGACAGAGTCCATGACGAATTGTACCGGGAGAAAATGGGTGCCGAACAGTGGCTTGAGATTCACCGAGTGGCACACTCCAAGGGAATTCGTACCAACGCAACATTGTTGTACGGTCACATCGAGACCCATGAGGAACGCGTCGAACACTTGATGTTGTTGCGCAATCTACAGGACGAAACCGGCGGCTTTTTGTCGTTTATCCCGCTTGAGTTTCAGCTTGGTTATACAAACCTTGTAGTTCGCCAAGCCTCAGCCCTTGATGGCTTGAAAACAATCGCCGCTTCCCGCCTACTCCTCGACAACTTTCCGCATATCAAGGCTTACTGGGTCATGCTCGGTGAGGAGACGGCATCGATGGCGCTTCAGTGGGGAGCTGATGACCTCGATGGGACCATTGGGGAGGAAAAAATCGCCCATGCTGCTCTCGCCTCCAGCCCGCTCGGGATGACGGCACATAAGATGCTGAAGTTAATGCGGGAGGCAGGACGTGTTCCGGTGCAGCGTGACGCACGTTACCGTGCCCTAACATTGTTTCCACCGCCGCCAGCACCGACACACTGGTCGCAACGCGGTGCCCGGGACGTCACCGCGATGATTCCGTCGAAAATTGATCCGATGATCGCAGACACCGGTGGGGTAAGTCTCGAAAATGAGGAGCTTTACTCTTGGGACCTGGCTGGAATAAGCCCTGAAGAGTTGGCCGCGCGCGGGACGCTTCTTCATGGAGACACCCTTGCTTCTTACGATGCTGCAGGCGCAAGTTTGCCCACCGTGCCACCCGCGTTAGCCGAGAGCGAAGCGTCTCGATGAGTCGTCTGCGCATCGCCCACATTTCTTATTTGAACTCGGCCCCATTTTTTGCCGGCATGAGAGACGAGACCTTTCAGATGGTCGAAATGGATCCGCGGGCATTGGGCCAAGCAGCTGAACAAGGTGAAGTTGATGCCGGTTTGATGTCGATCGTGGACACGTTCGGCAACCCGCAGTTCGAGCCGCTCGGTGATCTAGGTATAGCGCTCTATGGTGCTGCTCACTCGGTGCTGCTTTTCTCTAGTAAGCCGGTGCAAGAACTCAACGGCGCGACGATCGGTATTACCGGTGAGACAAGTACTTCGTATCCACTTCTGCGGTTATTACTCAATGGCCACTTTGGGGTAAATCCCGCCGCCTATGTTCGGCGACCGAACGATCCGGAGGTTTCCGATGACGCGATCCTTTTGATTGGGGATTCGGCCTTAAGACGTGCCGCGCGGAGTGGGCAGGAGCCAGGCCACCGTGACTATGCTGCTGGCATACTGGAGCTTGAGACTAGCCGCTCAGAGGAGCCCTACAAGTACGTGCTCGACCTCTCGGCGGCCTGGCGCGAGTGGAAAGGGAGGCCATTCGTCTTTGCTCGCTGGATGGTCCGCCGCGAAGTTGCGCGAGAGGATCGGACCATGCTGTTGGAGGCATTGTTGTCCAGCTTTGATGCCAATATGCGTCGCCTAAAGGAAGTAGCAGCAGATAACGCTGATCGTGCGGGTATCTCAGCCGAGGCTGCGTATGCTTACCTCATGGGGTTCATTTACCGCTTCGGGGACCACGGAGAGGAAGCAATTGAAATTTTCCGAGAATTACTCGAGTCGACCCACTGGTGGGAAACGGCGCCACCCGTAGCCCTTGAGAGGGAGGGCACATGAGTTCACCGGAGCTGGTGGAAAAGGCGCGTGATCGAGTACGACTGGCACGGTCCGAAGGAGGGGAGAACGCCGTTCCCGGACTGGTCTTGCAGCGCTTACTGGATCCGGTGGCGACGAACGGAATTGAATTGAAGACAATCGTCGACAAAGTTAATGCCGGTGGGCGTATTACGCCGGAAGAAGGACTCTGGTTGCTGATCGATGCACCGCTACTGATGCTCGGCGAAATGGCGCGAATATGGCAGCGACGGCATAATCCCGAGCCGCGGGTAACATTCGTCATTGACACCAACCCGAATTACACAAACTACTGTGACGCCGACTGCCTGTTTTGTGCTTTCTACCGGAAGCCTGGTGACACAGAAGAGGGCTATTCACACAGCGTCGACGAACTCATGGGCCTTGTTGGTCGCTCTGTGGACCGGGGTGCAACGACAGTCCTGCTGCAAGGTGGTTTGCACGATGATTTGTCAATGGACTATTACCTCGACGTCATTCGTGCCTTTGTTGAGCGTTATCCGGATGTACATCCGCATCTGTGGTCGGCGCCCGAGATCGGTAAGATGCGCGAGGTTTCAGGTCTGACTTACAACGAGATTTTTGCCCAACTGTACGAAGCAGGACAGCGAACTATGCCCGGCGGAGGCGCAGAGCTCCTGTCTGATCGGGTGCGTGCTCGCATTTCACCTAAGAAGCAAAGTGCTGCGGAGTGGCTCGACATCCACCGCGCAGCTCACGGCCAGGGCCTCAAGACCACTGGCACGATGATGTATGGCCACGCTGAACAGCCGCCCGACATTATCGAACACCTCGAATGTTTACGCGCCCTGCAGGACGATACCGGCGGTTTCACAGCCTTCATTCCCTGGTCTTATAAGCCAGGAAACACACCTATGCAGAGACAATTCCCAGAGTATCCCGGTCCAGCGGTTTACCTCCGTATGCTCGCGTTGTCCCGCGTCTATCTGGATAACTTCGCCCACGTTCAGGCGTCGTGGTTTTCCGACGGGAAAAAGGCGGGCCAGGCCGCTCTTCACTTTGGTTGCGATGATTTTGGTGGCACGTTGATTGAAGAAAATGTGCTCTACGAGGCCGATCACGACGTATCAACGACGCCCGACGAAACAATCGAGATCATTCGCGAGGCTGGCTTCACACCCGCGCGGCGGCGGAATCCTCTTTATGATGTCATCGAAACGTATTGAGGCGTTCGCGTTACTGACGCTGCTTCTATTGATGGTGTTGGCCTGTATCTCGGAGACAACGATGGCCGAAAACCCTCCACTTCCTGAAGGTGCCGCGCGCGTTGTTGTTGAGACTAGTCTTGGCAACTTCATTATCGGCTTGCACGAAGAACAATCGCCGGTCACGGTCACGAATTTCCTGTCTTACGTCAACACTCAACACTTCGACCGGACGGTGTTCCACAGAGTCATCCCTGGGTTCATGATTCAGGGTGGAGGGTTTGTTCATCAAGGCAACCAGTTTGTACGCAACGAGGTTCGTCCACCGATCATCTTGGAATCGAATAACGGCTTAAAGAATTACCGAGGTGCCGTTTCAATGGCCCGCACACAGATGCCTAACAGCGCTTCAGACCAGTTTTTTATTAACTTGGATCACAACCAGTTCCTCGACAGCTCCGACATCGAAAGTGGCTATGCGGTGTTCGGGGTAGTGCTGGAGGGCATGGACGTTGTTGACGCAATTGCTGCCGTCGATACCCATCGGATCCCGCCCTTTCCTGAACCGGCAACTCCAGTGGAAGATGTGTTGATCTTGTCGGTTCGTTTCCAGCGCTGATCCTGCTTCTGTAGAGATATCTTTAGCGAGCTTCCAGTTCTGCCCGTAGAAATGCCACTGTTGCCGGCCAAGCCATCTCTGAGGCGGCCATATTGGCCCCGTCGCGGTCAGCTTGGGCCCTCAGGAAGCCATGCCCGGCGCCTTCGTAGATATTGGCCGCGTAAAGCTTACCCAGTCTGTCCATCTCAGCCTGAGCAGGCTCGATCGTTGCGTTGACTCGCTGGTCATCACCCCCGTAGAAACCCTGTATAGGAGCTTGTATACGGCGTAAGGATTCCTTGGATGGCGATGTTCCGTAGTAGACGACGGCGGCTCCTAGGTCATCCCGAGTGGTTGCAAAATTGAAACTCGTACTCCCCCCCCAGCAAAAACCGATGATGCCGAATCGTTGGGTAGCTGCTGGCAGCATTGTGGCGTGCTCGACGCTCATGTTGATACGCCGAATCACTTCGGTGGGTTGCAACGAGCGCATTAAGCTTACCGCTGACTGTCGGTCAAGCGACGCTGAGCCTGTGTTGTTGGGTCCTTTCCCAGAGAGCATGTCAGGAGCTATGGCAATGAAGCCTTCTGCGGCAAGCTGGTCGGTGACACTACGCGCCCAATCATTGAGGCCGTAGATTTCGTGGATGACGACCACGATGGGTGCGTTGTCAGAGCGCTCAGGATACACGACATAGGCTTCGATCTTGTCTCCTCGAGACTCGATAGTGACCCATTCGGTGTGTCGTGGTGAATTTTCGAGACGGGTCCTGGCATCATCACCGGACGCAGGCAGGGCGATCTGAGTGCCCAAGGCGGCTATGCTCGTAATCATAGCCATTACAAGAAACAGAATGGCGTGGCGGATGATTGTCGGACCGGGCGGGGCCAGCATGATTGTCTCCAGGATTTGATTAGGTCGAAGGAAAGGGACTAAAGAAGCTTGCCAAGACTTTGATTATAAAGAAGAGATACACGATCTTCGCCGAACTCCAGTATTATGAATCGCATTTGTACATTTGATGCGCTTTAGGGTTGCTACCGCCCGCGAAACTTTGAGCATCCCCTGCACTTTTTGACAATAACGTTCGTATGTTCGAGCCATTCAGTAAGGTTGATTTTCACCATGGGTAATGACCTCTCCACAGGCAACGCCGCACCCGATTTTACTACCACCACCGATACTGGCGAGATCCTTAGTCTGTCGGACCTGCGTGGTAAGAAGGTAGTGCTGTACTTCTATCCGAAGGACGATACGCCCGGCTGTACCAAGCAGGCGTGTGGGTTCCGCGATAGGTACGCGGACTTCGAGGCCCACGGAGCCTTGGTCTTAGGCGTCAGTCCACAGGGTGAGGGGAGCCACGCTAAGTTCCGTGCCAAGTACGACCTGCCGTTTACTCTGCTGGTGGATGAGGATCATAAGATTGCTGAGGCCTACGGAGTATGGGGTGAGAAAAAGATGTACGGGCGCAGTTATATGGGCGTAACCCGTAGTCACTTCGTCATCGACGAAGCGGGCGCAATCGTTGATGCGCAGGCGAAGATTTCTCCGAAGGAGAGCCCGACCAAAGCTCTCGCGAGCGTTTCTGGCTAGTTTCCCAGCTGTTGCGTCGTTCCTTGATTGCGAGCCGCGGCAGGCACCCAAAGTTGCCTGGTTTACTCAGGTGCTGATCGTCGTCAGAGAAGGTCCAAAGGAGGCATGGTTTGGAGCAGTCCCTTGTTGACGGCCCCTTCGTAGAGTTTCGTCAGGGCTTCGATCCCTATGCTGCCCATGTCGGTCGTGATGTCGTCAACGTACTGATCGATGAAGGTACGAAGGACGTCTTCATTAAGCCCACGCCCGTGGGTTGTCGCGAAGGCGAGAGCGGCCTCCGGATTGGCTCGGGCAGCCTCAATGCTGGCTTCAAACGCGGCCGCGAGCTTGCTGCACAGCGGGTAACCAAGCGATCGTTTCACTGCTACGACGCCCAGAGGCACCGGTAAACACCTGTCCTCGTGCCATGCTCGCGCCGGCTCGAAAATTGCGTGTAAGCCGTGGTCGCGGTAGGTCAGCTGTGCTTCGTGGATAATTAAACCGGCGTCTACATAGCCTTTTGACACGGCGTCAATGATCGTGTCGAAACGCATTGGCACTGGTTTGAAGCTGTTCCCTGCGTAGGTTCGGAGTAGCAAGTAGGCGGTGGTCAGCAAACCTGGGACGGCGACCCGCATACCGGAAATGGCGGCCGCTCCCTGATTTTCGGTTGGTTCCCGACTAACTACGAGTGGTCCATAGTTTTCGCCGAAACTTGCACCGGCACGTAACAGGCGATACTCGGATGCAACCGATGGATACGTCCCGGCCGACAACGCGGTTAGATCGAGCCGTGCCTCCATAGCCCATTCGTTAAGCGTCTCTATGTCGTCAAAAATGCATTCGGTATGGATACCCTTGAGATCGACTGTGCCGCTCGCCAGCCCCCAGGCCATGAAGGCGTCATCAGGGTCGGCACTTTGGCCGATCATTACCGTTGGGATATTTGTACGGTGGCTCAATATTGTGGGCCCCTGATCTGGATGAGTGTCAAAAGGGTCTACTTTTGCCGATCCCGGCAGATTGGCACTCAGCGAATGGACGTGTAGTTTAGCCTTTCCATGAGCAACGATCTTCTGGCTTGGCGGGACCAATTCCCGATTTTGTCTCGCACGACCTATCTCATCTCTAATTCGTTGGGGGCAATGCCGCGTGGCGTGCCTGAGGCCTTGGGTAACTACACGGACGACTGGGCCAACGAGGGTGCCAGATCCTGGGAAACTCGTGACTGGTTGTCGCTGCCTTTGAAAATCGGCGATCGGATTGCTTCGCTGCTCGGAGCTCCGTCAGGGAGTGTCTCGACCCACGCCAACGTTACCCTGGCTTCGGCCGTCGCGGCCTCGTGCTTCGATTTCTCTGGCAAACGCAACAAGATCGTATGCTCGACACTCAACTTCCCATCACTAATCTATTTATATCGACAGCAAGAGCAACGGGGAGCAAGGCTACACCTTGTGGATTCGCCTGACGGTGTGCGCGTGCCAATAGATGCGTTGCTTGAGGCCATCGATGAGCGCACCGTCCTAGTACCAATCTCCCATATCATATTCAAGAGCGCCTTCATCCAGGACGTCGAAGCTGTTGTCCAGCGTGCCCACGAAGTTGGGGCGAAGGTCGTGCTCGATGTTTACCAGTCAGCCGGGGTGGTTCCCATCGACTTGACCCGTTTGGAAGTCGACTTCGCTGTCGGCGGAACCCTGAAGTGGCTCTGTGGCGGCCCGGGGGTTTCCTACCTTTATGTAAAGCCCGAGTTTGCTGACACCCTTGAGCCGGCACTCACGGGCTGGATGTCTCACACTAACCCGTTCGCCTTCGACCCGAGCCCCATCGAGCGGAGCACAGGCGCCGGGCGATTCATGAACGGCACACCTGCGATCCCAGCGTTATTTGCCTGCGGTCCGGGCCTCAAAATTGTCAATGAGATTGGTGTGGAGGCAATTCGTGTGAACTCGATCCGGCAGACACAGCGCCTGATCGATGCTTCCGATGAGCACGGTTGGCAGGTTAATACCCCACGGGATGATGGAACACGCGGTGGCACTGTTTCAATCATGGTTCCTGACTGTGAAAATGTTAGTCGTGAGCTTCTGGCGCGGGATATCTTGATCGACTTCCGGCCAGGTGCCGGTATCCGCTTGTCGCCACACTTCTACACTACCAACGACGAAATGGATCACGCTATTGAGACGATTGCTGAGATTGTTGCGGGCTAGGGCCAGCTCGACTTAGTAGCCGCGCCCACGATCCACCGCGTTCAACAGGGGATCACCTGCCACGTACCGCCGGTAGTTATTGGCGAACTCGTCGGCTATAACTTCGATCTCGCTGGGGGCGGCAATGTGCGGTGTGATCCAGGCACGGGATTGATCCCACAACGGGTGGTCTTCCGGAAGTGGCTCGGTATCGAACACGTCGAGCACAGCGGCGCCTAAGTGACCACTTTCAAGAGCCTCGAGTAAGGCATCTTCGTCGATCAGTTCACCTCGGGAAATGTTAATAAGAATGGTGCCTTCAGGTAAGGCGTCGAGGGCCCCGTGATCAATCATTCCGACAGTTTCGACGGTCTTGGGCGCGGCGATTACTAATGCGTCACATGCTGGCAGCATGTTTCGCCAGCTGGTGGCAGAGAAGACATCATCGATGCCTGGGACCGCGAGACCGGAATGCCTAACGCCGAGAACACGCGCGCCAAGCGTTGTAAGTGCTGTAGCCGTTGGAAGGCCAAGCGAACCGAGGCCGATAATTCCGACAGTACGATCTGCCAGCAGTGGCCGCTCGTTCCGAGCCCACTCGTGCGACCGTTGCTTCTCGCGATAAGTGTTGATCCCGATGAGATGGTGCAACAGGTAGCCGACTACGTACTCGGAGATCTGTATGCCGAATCGGCCAAGAGAACGAGTCACAAGGACTGTGGCAGGGAGCTCTGTGTTCTCCAGGAAATGATCCACGCCGGCGCCGGTGACCTGCACCCAACGAAGAGCTGACATATTCGTTAGGGTTCCGGGTGGAACCTTCCATGCGAGTAAAATTTCCGCTGAGCTCAGCGCATCGGCTATCAAGGATGCGGCGTGGTCTGCCCCTGACCTAGAATCCGGAGCACTAAGCACCGCTTCGCCAGTTTCGTGCGTTGCTGCGTTGATCGCCTCGATCGGGGCATCGGGCAAACGTTCCCGGAGGGCATCACGATAGGTGTCACCCTGGACATGCCATACGCAAACTCGTGGGGTTTTGTTCATTTGCAATAAGTCCTGACCGATGATGCATTATCTTTCGTTACGATAGTCTATGAGTCTTTGGTGCGTGCGAGTGCGGCAGGGAAAGTATTTCCTTTTGGCTCCTGGGTCGATGAAGTGGGTAGAGCGTAGAAACGAAGACGTCGTTGTCATTGATTTGATGGACGAGCTCAAACCTGAGTCCAGAGATGTTCAACTGCGTTCGATCATTCTCGATTTGTTGGACCGCGATGAAAAGAAGATCCTCCTTAACTTCGACAAAACGTCCTATATGGATAGCGTTGGCGTCGGCGAACTCGTTGCTAGTTACACAACGGCTTCTATCCGTGAAGCCGAACTTAAGCTCCTTAATCTGCCCCGGCAGATTCACGACTTGCTTGACTCCACGCAGCTGATTAGCGTGTTTGAGTATTTCAGTGACGAAGCCAAGGCTGTCGAGAGCTTCAACACCCCGGCAACCCACTGAACGTAGTTATTCTCAGATCACGCTGCTGAGAAGGCTTTCCCTGAATGTTGCCGGCACTGAGGTTGATGTAGTCACCAACGGAGATACATGTAGAACAAGGAACATAGTGGTTCTCAAAATGTTGCTGATAGGAATCTTCAACAGGTGGCTTTGTCAGAAGTTGAACCGGATGCCTACAGCAAGCCAAAATCCACCGAGGTCAAGCGACGAAATTTCGCGGGTTACCTTTTCGTTAACTTGGTCGACTAAAGTTGAAACAAGGTTTGCGTTGGCGACCACGTACTTAACATCGACATTGAAGTTGGCCGGGCCACGCTGCCACTCCACGCCGCCAGCCCCGTGAAACCCAAACGCCGGATTGACGTTTACTGCTGTAGCGAAGCCACTAGTTGCGAGTTCCGCTGCGACCGACTCGTCGAGATTGAATCTGTTGAGGTATGCGCCGATTCCGCCCCCAGCATAGGGCTTCGCGCCGCCGAACCTCCAAAGCTGGACCCGTAAGGTCGCGCGGAGCGGGAACATTGACATATGACCCAAGGGCAGAAGGCCATCAGGTTTCGCATTCATGGTGAGACGGCCGATCTCGGTTTCAAGCTCTAAATCAGCGATAAGCCGACGTACCGAGAACACAGTAAAGCCCAAACCTGAGTCAAGATTCTCTTCACCTAGCATGCTTAAGATTCCACGCCCACCGTACGACCATCCAGAAGTCCAGTTGATACCGGAGTCCTCCAATTCAGGAGGTTCTGGTTCCTGGTGTGCAGTGGGTACTCTTGTATCAGTGCCTGCTAATTGGGTTGCATGAGCCGCGCGTGTTGATACGGCCATCCACAGGCTTATGCCAAGCAGACAGAGAAATGCCTGGCCTGCCGCTATCGTTACTCTATGGTTCATGCTCCCTCCGTCGGCAGATGAGTGGAGCGTGACCTTTCCACTCATTCTTTCAGAGCCAGGGGAGGTGGGTGGGCGCCTGACGCTAACAATTGTAACAAGTTTCATCCCGCTTCTAATGGTCTGGCCACCAGGTCTTTAGAGTTGGACCTCGAAGAGTTGTGTGCGCTCTGGAGGCAAAGGCGATAGCATCGGTTGAGCGGTCGCCCCGTAACTTTTCGACGAAACGTCGTAGCTACGTATGCATGAGTATCGCGTCAGGCCTACACCACCGTTCAGCTTCGAGCTGACGGCCTCTTTGCTGTCACCTGGTCCCACGGACCAGGTCGACGTTTTCGACGGGAAGCGATACATGCGGTTGCTTGAGCTGGAAAGCTCGTCGCGCCTCGCTCTTGTAAGCAGCCTGGGGTCGGAACAGCGCCCGGAACTGATTATCACTCTGATGAACGGCACGGAAACCGACGAGCGTCCGACTGGGCGGGTTTTGACTCGCATGCTAGGGCTGGATTTCGATCTCGGGCCCTTTTACGAGATGTGCCAGTGCGACCAACAGCTATACGCTCTCAGTCGTGATCACTATGGCCTCAAGCCGATCCAACGTTTGCGACCGTTCGAGTCGCTGGCGCTGGCGATCGCCAGCAAGGGACAAAAAAAACATGTGCTCCAGGCTACGCTATCGTCGATAGCCGAGGTTCACTCCTACAAAGTTGCTTGTGCAGGGGAAACGTTTTATTCGTTTCCAAACGCCGCCACTTTTGCTGGGCTTGAGGTCGAGGATCTCACGCACGAGCCGGTAGATAGTATCCAGGCTGGGCAGCTACATAATCTGGCGGCGTTGGTGACGCGTGGCGACCTCGACCTCAAGGCTCTTCGTCGCCGGCCCACTGATGAACTTCTTGCTACGTTAGAGTCGCTCAGCGGTGTTAGCGCGGTGGGGGCACAGTTAACGGTTCTTTGTGGTTATGGTCGCTTGGAGTGTTTTCCGATCGCCGATACGCTGTTGCAGCGCTGGATTACTCGAAATGTTTATAACAGCGACAAGGTTGCTCTCCCGGCAGTCAAGGCATGGGCTGAGCAGTGGGAAGATCTGCGCGGCTTAGTAGCGTTGTACATTTATGCTGAATTGGTCAAGAACGGCGAACTCTAGGGAAGATTATCGGTCGAAAAGCTTAGGTCGGGGAAAACATCATATGGCTACGAGAAGCAAACCTAAGGATGATCGCTATCGGCTGCCGGCCGCGGCCGAGCGACGTAGCCGCAAGCTTGCCGAAGAACGCTTTGATCGTTATCTCAGCGAGCATGATCTGAAGCTCACACCGGAGCGTCGGGAGATCCTCAAGGAGTTCTATCGTATCCACGAGCACATCGAGGCTGATGAACTGATGTTTCATTTGCGGCGGGCTGGAGTGCGCGTGTCACGGGCCACGATCTATCGGACACTTGACCTTCTAGTCCAAGCGGGGTTAGCGCGCCGTATTAGCTTGGGCAAGGATCACTCTTATTACGAGCACATTCTTGGCCGTGAAGCACACGAGCATATGATTTGCCTCGGTTGCGATCGCATCATCGAATGGCTGGACGCGGAGCTTGCCCGAGTGGTGTTCCGTAACTGCGCTGAGCAAAGCTTTTCACCCGCTCGCCACAGCTTGCAGGTGTTCGGCTATTGTCAGGATTGCTCCAAAACCAGCGAAGCCCACAGGGCTCTGGAGTTGGGTGAAGATGCCAACCTGTCGTCCGACGGTTGACGACTGAGGAGGTACTACGTTGCTCAGCATGTGAGCGCGTAGCGTTGTACGATTCTTTCTCCCCTCGATGCGCCAGTTGCGGCGAAGCCCTGGAATTCGTAGTCGCAACGTCAGAGACGTCTCCAGTGTTGCCTAAGGGAAAGTCTCGGATGCCACACTTTGGACCCGATGAGGGAATGTGGCGTTATCGAGCGTTGCTTCCAAAGACCGACCGGGAGCTGATCAAGCGACGCGTATTCATGGGCGAGGGAGGAACCCCTTGCCTGCGTGATCGGCGGATTGAACGCGATTTAGGGTGTCGGGAGGTATGGCTTAAGGACGAAACCTGCAACCCCACGGGCTCATTTAAGGACCGTGGAACCGCCTTAGGGGTTGCGGTATTGGCACGTCTAGGGTTTACCGCTCTGGGGACAGTGAGCACCGGCAATATGGCGAAATCCGTAGCCGCCTATGCCGCAAGGGCAGGGATGGAAGCGACGATCTGGGTCGGTGCTTCCACACCGGTTCAAAAGCTTGCTCCGGTTGCGGTCCACGGTGCTGTGCTTCTCCGAATCGACGCACCCTACGGCGAAATCTACAACGCCAGCATCAAGTGGAGCCGGCGCACCAACGTGCCGTTCATCAACTCCGATTCGGCGCTCCGGGTGGAGGGTCAAAAGACCATCGCTTACGAGATCGTCGAGCAGCTCGGAGGGCGTGCCCCTGATTGGCTTATCGTGCCTACCAGCAGCGGCGGCAACTTCTCTGCTATAGCTAAGGGTTTCCAAGAGGCAGCCGACGGTGGGTGGCTTGGCGGTCACTGTCGGTTGGTAGCGGTGCAGTCAGCCGAATGCGCCCCGATTGTCAGGGGTTGGAAGGAAGGATCGGAGGAGCCAATCGAAGTTCCGCCGCCGACCACCATCGCGGGAGCCATTTCGAATCCTACCCCGCCTAGTGGAGCGCGGGTGTTGCGCTGGTTGCGCCGCACCAACGGGTGCGCACTTGCCGTGCCCGACCGGGATATCGAAGCCGCACAGTTTCGTTTCGCCTCAAAATCGGGGCGTTTCGTCCAACCTGCTTCGGCGGCTTGTCTTGCGGCGCTTGAGTGTCTGCGGAACGAAAACGTTGTGCAGCCTGAAGACTCGGTGGTTTTGTTGTTGACTGGTTCCGGAAGCAACGCACCTCCAGTAGCCATCAAAGTTGCGGAGCCTTGCTCGCTGACTCAGGTCATGGCGGAACTCGACTAAGTAGCAAGCTCCCGCTGTGAGTTGTTCGCCACTGATACTGCCTTGCACCCTCGAAGCGCCCGTGTTTGCATCGCTCCATGGGCGAGGAGCCAGCCATGAACAATCTTGAATGGAGCTTGGTGATTCTGGTGGTGGCCATGTTCACCATGGCTTGCCAGGACATGGATCGGCTTGAGCCGGACCTTGTTGTTGTCGCTTCCGACTCCGATGGCCGGGGAACAATTCTCGACACGACGGCGACCCCCGACTACGGCAGTGGAGCACGGCTGACTGAAGAAATTGCTCAGCGAAAGGTCCGCGAGATTATGGGTGCCCGTGGCGAGGATCGACTTGAGCTCGCGACAAGGTTCCTTCGCGAATATCCGATGGCCCAAGTTATCGCGAAGCTCCATGAGCTGATGGGCGATGCTTACTCTGAACTTGCGGAGCCTGCATTGGCGGCAGAAGCGTGGGAGAAGGCACTGGAGACGTCCCAGCCACCCAACGACATTCTCGGCTTACCGCAAATGAACATAGATCTTCCTTATCAAATCGGTTGGGCTCACACTGAAGCTGGTAACCCGACAATTGGCGCGGAATGGCTCACTCGAGCGAGTTTTATTAGTGACAGACTGCAACTTGAGCAGGGCCTGCGATTTATCTATACGGAGCTTGGCTCTCCGGGCGTTGGTTTTGATGAATGGTTTTCAAAGAACCGACTGAATACTGCTGTGCAAGCCCCAGATTTTGAACTTCCCGGCTACGGTTTCGACTCGTTGCGTTTGTCCGATGTTGATGCGCGCCTCACGTTAATTAACTTCTGGACGCCGACGTGACCAGCCTGCCGTGAGGAGTTTCCTCACCTCGATGCTCTATACCGCGAGTTGAAAGACGAGGGTTTTTCCGTCGTTGCCGTCGATGTCCGTGACGACCGGTCCGGCACAGACGCTTTCTACAAGGAATTCGGCTTCGAAATTCCTAACGTTTTTGACACCCACAACGTTGCCGTGGCTCGATATGGGGTTAGCGCAACGCCAACGACCTACCTGGTTGATGAGGAGGGTCGTATTCTTTGGCGGCGCTACGGATACTTGCCGGGTGAAGAGATTCGGCTTAGAGAGCAGGTCGAGGTCTTGTTGGACCATTGAGGAGAAAACGCGGCAAGTGGACAAAAAAGTGGCTCGGGTGCTCGCCACGATCGGCCTCCCAACGCAAATCGTCCGCTTCTCCTCCAACAGCGTGCTTCGGGAGACGTTCCAGCCTAAGCTGTCACGTCTTTCCTAATCACGCTGCCATCAAAGGATCTGCAGCGATTTCCGCCGCTCAGCCGGGGCGTTCACCCGAGCCAAAACCAGCCTAATGGTTACTGGAAAACTGTCAACAATTATTTTCCGTGTTTTCAATTATTTCCGTATTTTCAATGGCGTGCCCAGCAACACGTCAACATATCGTGGCACCTTGCTAGACTCGCGCCCGAGAGATGCGAGCGTAATGCTGCCATTTCGCCCAGAGAAGCTGGGTAGAAAAACGATGAAATCTTCCTATTCGACCCTGACGATGGGCATGTTATGGGTTGTCGGTTTCGGAGGCTTTACTTCAGGCTCCACGATGGACGTGGTGGCTTATCCTGCTCAGGAAAATGTGCAACTAACGGCCGACAGACTTCCTCTTGGACTTCCTGCTGACCTTAAGGCTGCTTCTACAATTCTGCAGGCGGAAGACCGTCGCGACCTTACCGAAGCATTACTGCGGTTATCTGAGTCACCAGAACCGCGGGTCCGCGGTCGCACAGCCTTGGCGATTGGCCGGGTTGGTCTGCCGGCGGGCTACCTCCGATTGATAGAGATGGCGCGGGACCCAGTCCCCTCGGTACGCGCACTGGCGGCGTTCGGCCTAGGTTTGCTTGAGCTTGACCTCGAACCAACGCTGAGCGTTGCCACCCGGACCCGAATTGCCCAGCGTCTCGTTACGTTGCTGAACGACCCCGAGAACTTGGTGGTCGTCCAGGCTTTATGGGCATTAGGTATTCAGAAGGATCCGCTGGCGATGTCAGCGATCGCGGTGATTCTGGAAGATACATCACGCTCGCCACGTGTACTTGAGGCAGCTCTAGGAGCTTGGTGGCGGCTCCCTGATGCTTCAGCGAGGATTGCGGTTCCACATCTAGGATCGGAAGAAGGGTCGGTACGGTTAGCGGCCGCCACGGCGTTGCGGCGCCTCGCCGACCCGGATGCTATGCCGGCACTGGCTGCAGCTTTGGAGGATCCGAACCCCTTAGTTCGCATTGCGGCGATGAGGGGTCTCTATGACGCTCCAGTAGGCGTGGCAAATCGGTTCTTAGCCACCTTCCTTAACGACGATGATTGGCGCGTGGTCTGCGCAGCGCTGAACTGGACTATCGATTTGTGGCAGCGCGAAGCTGAAGTGGATGATCAAGTCTTCACGGCTGTTTTAAGGGCGTCAGCGAATCGCGATCGCCATGTGCAACGCCTAGCCCTTAAAACACTTGCCTGGGCTCCTGGGAGGTTCTCGGTCCCGGAAGATCGTGTCGTTATGGACATTCATAGCGCCGATGCTGCCAAGCGTTCGTCAGCGGTTGCGGCACTTTCCGTGGCTGGTGGAAGCCTGGCTGAGAAGGGTCTTGATGCGGTTCGAGATGTTTATGGCATTCAGGCGTCCCCAGGAGAATCTGGCACCCATGAAATTCCCTCTATGCTTAGCGTTGCTCCTTTGGAGGCCGCTGAAGTCGTTCGAGCCCTAGTTACTGCTGGTGATGCTGATGCCGATGGTTGGTTCTCGGTCCTGGCTACTTACGGGCCCGAAGCTGCGCGTGCCGAGGCGCTTCGTCAGATTGAGAAATTTGATCCGGAACAAGCGGGAATAGCGGCCGAAAAACTTCTGCGGGACGGAAGCCCAGTTTTACAGGCAGTAGCCGGTGAGGTTATTGCTCGGTTATGGGCGGCCAGGGCCCTTTTGGGAGAGGGTTCACAGGCGCGATGGACCAACGCGATATGGGATGCCCAGCGTGATTTAGCAGGCACGGGTTCACTTGAACCACGTTTGATCTTACTTGACGCAGCGCACAGCATTGACGCCGCGACGATGCGCTTACGTGCGTCGGCTTTACTTCCCGATCCCGACCGTAATGTCCGTCTTTGGTCTTTACGCAACGCGCCCCCGGAGGCAGGCTCGAGGGCCGCAGAGTTAATGAAACAAGCTGTTGGGCCGGTCGAGACCGGACGGACACTGACCGACTACCGGGGACTTGCTGAAGATTTACTTGCTCTACAGCAGGTACCGCCCCGGTTGGTGGTTGAAACACCGCGCGGTGCCATCGTTTGGGAACTTCAATCAGCCTGGGCGCCGCTTACTGCACACGCATACCTAGAGTGGGTTAAAGAAGGTTTTTTCGGTGACATGGTGTTTCATCGAGTAGTGCCCGGTTTCGTTATTCAGGCGGGCGACCCGACGGCCGTGGGATATGGAGGGGCCCCGGGGAGTCTAAGGAGCGAAGAAACCCCGATCCCGTATACCCATGGGACGGTCGGGCTAGCTCTCGCTGGCCGGGATACCGGGGGCAGTCAATTCTTCATTGTCCATTCCCTGGAGCCGCACCTGACGGGTATTCACCCTGTTCTCGGTCACGTCGTCGAGGGGCGCCGAATCGTCGACCGTATTCAGCCAGGAGATTCTTTGCGCATTAGACTCGCGTCAGGCCAGTCGCAATGAGCAGCCTCTTATGAGTGCCGAGGCTACAATCGCGGACATTGTGAAGTTGACCGTCGATGTGATTGGTTGGTTTGCCGCGGGGGCAGTCCTTGTAGCCTATGCTCTTGTTTCCACGGGGAGAGTAATAGCAGCCTCGTACACTTATCAAAGCCTTAATTTTTTCGGTGGTTTGGGACTGGCTGTAAACACGTTTTACTACATGTCGTATCCGTCGACGGCGCTTAATATCGTGTGGGCCCTAGTTGCCGTGTACGCGATCTGGAAGTTACTGGTTGCTGTGCCCCCCCAGGGACCTCCTTGATGATGGTGACGCTTTCTGTCCAGGCTTGTTTATGAGAACACGGATCGATTCACTCGGTTGTCGCTTGAACATCGGGGAGGCTGAGCATCTTGCTCGTGTTCTTGCTGGCAACGGGCACCGTATCGTTGGGCCCGGTGAGGCTGCTGACTTGATGATCTTGAACACCTGTGCGGTGACTCATGTCGCGGCTCGTAAGTCGCGCAAGCTTATCCGCCATTGGCGACGAGTAAATCCGACAGCCGCGATCATCGTGACCGGATGCTATGCGGAGCTGTCGCCCGACGAAGTTGCGGCGTTAGGTGTAGACCTAGTGGTTGGCAACCAGCATAAAGATGAGCTGCCCAGTGTCTTGAAAGATGCGGGGATTCTTAGCGACGCTCAAGTTTTGCCGTCACCGGAAGCGTTCCCCTTACAGTCTGATGACGCGTTGCGAGCGAACTGGAACGGAAGAACCCGTGCTTTCGTCAAGGTACAGGATGGCTGCGACAACCGGTGCACATTCTGCATTGTTTCGGTGGCCCGGGGCAGCAGTCGAAGTAGGGCTGTAGGGGAGATCGTTGCGGAGATCCAGGACCTGGTGCAAGCAGGTTATCGTGAGGCTGTCCTCAGCGGTGTGCACCTCGGGAGCTATGGGCATGATCAAAACAGCCAGGAGGGACTCCTACGCTTGGTGCGCTCTATACTCCATGAAACAACCATCGCAAGGTTACGGCTATCTTCACTCGAGCCTTGGGATCTCGGCCCCAAGTTTTTTTCCCTCTGGGAGGAGGAGCCAAGACTTCTTCCACACGTGCATCTTCCGCTAC